>Ga0209417_1000497_pt1 | contig 91747 bp, 52 predicted proteins | sample RifGroF2_FD_184002 | JGI IMG/M metagenome (GOLD analysis project Ga0209417, IMG submission 184002) | Groundwater microbial communities from Rifle, Colorado, USA - Groundwater F2 (SPAdes) (version 2) | ecosystem: Environmental > Aquatic > Deep subsurface > Groundwater | place: Rifle, Colorado... | reverse complement strand
CCAGAACGTATCAATTCCTCAGATTTACGACGAGAACAGATACCCGCGTGTGCAATATACTTACTCAGTTGCATACCACTCCTTATTTCTAACCTAAACGACCATTATTTATTTTATGTGTTATTCGTATCCCTAACCAAATATCTATTTTACTTGAAACCTGGAAATGTGTAAGAGGTTACCGATAAAAATTTTAAAATTTCTTTTTTGATTATTTTAAAGACAAAAACACCCACACAACTATTTTTTACGAGAAATGAGCATCCCACCCAAAAAACCAGAAGAGGGCGTCTCGTGGATGTGCTGGGCTACAAAGGTCCCAGCCACAGTCAGCACAAAGTTTTCCTACGGGTGTTTTAATATGGAGGCCGATACCAATAACAGCTGCTTTTTCATCACCCTGCCCTTCTGTACCTGAACGCCAAAGACGCCCGCCTTCTACAAAACAAGCGAGCTCCATTGAGCGAGAAAGAGGTGTTGAGAGTTGAACCAGTCCATGGCACAGCCCCGTACCACCACAAGAACCGGTATACGGGCAAAATCCAAAACTGCCAATCTGCTCGCCAAACGAACTCTGAAAACCAGAAAGCAATGCTCCGCGCCTCATAAATAGTCGATCAAATGGATGCACATCCGCGCAGGCACCACCTCCAATAACTCCAAGACGGCCACGTACTTCACCATACACATGTTCACCAAGCAATCGACCATACTCACCCTGTACACCTACTTTTAAAAGCGCAGGAGTATGCCATTTATTGTGGTAACCGCTCAAGGGAACGATGCCTACAAGCACCCCCTCAGCTGCCAATGAGCTCTTTCCCATTCTTTTAGGTTTTCCAGATCGGTACGCAAGCGAAGGCGAAAATACCAAGCGCGGAAGCACGTGCGGCGGGCTCAGCAACTCAAAACCACCACCAAAACCAACGCGCCACAAATCAGACACGCTCCCACTCCACCTTCCATTCCATACTGTTCGCCCATAAAAACCTGATTTGCTCAAGCGTGATCTGCCACACCATAAACCCGCTCCATAGGCACAAGGGCTCCAAGAGATACCTTCTACGCTCAGCCCACTGAGCCAATCATCATTTGCAGCAAATTGATACTGCGCAGAACCAGTGCAAAAAGACTCACTCAACAACACATCAAGACTCGCCTTTGTGCCTGCAGCTCGAGAGCAAAAAGAGCCGCTCACAAAAGGGAACAGTTGCATCGCATATCCACGGCCACCTACTTGCAATCCTCCACGCACAAAAAGATCGTTTAAACGCTTTTCTTTTATTGCTTCTGTTTTTTTTAAAGGGACTTCGCTTTCTGCAACCGGCGAATGCTCGCTGACCGTACAAGTCCAGACAATGTCAGCCCGATTATCAACAAAGGTCCACGAAGGCGACAACTCCACCTCACCTCCATCACCTCCATCACCTCCATTCCCTCCATTTTCTCCAAAAAATCGTAACAACCAAAGGCGCTGTTCACGAATCATATAGAGGTCAAATGGTACGGGAAGATGCTCCCACGAAGAACCTACAAACGCATTTTTAAACTGTTCGCCCGAAGAAGATTCTGCACGAACTGATGAAACAAAGCGTCGAGCGCCCAGATACACATCAAGTTCCAAAACACATTTTTTTAAAGGGTCATGCATCGAAAAAAGTCCATGGGGCCGCACATGCCAATTTTTAACGCGCACATCAGAATATCCATCCCGTGCACAGAGTGCTTCGATTTGGCGACAAACTTTTTCGATACATTTGAATTCAAGTGGTTTTTTTGTGCTATACCCATTCAAAATTTCACGCGCGCTTTTTTGCACCTCATCATGCATACAAGAAGGGTCGCACGAGACAACAGCTACCTGGTCAATCACCAGAGCAGGGCCCTCAGCAATCGTAATTTTTAGGTTGTTTTCATGGCGAGCAGCCTCGATCTTTGCTTCTAAAAATCCATAGTTTTTGTAAAAAGTATGGAGATGCTCAGCAAAAAATGCAGGGGCGAGTGTCGTAAGGGCATCACCAAAGCGAGTAAGTTCCGCACGCAGCAAAGAAGCTGGAATCTGATGGTTGCCATCAAAGTCTAGACGACACAAAGATTCGCCCATAAGCCACTGCATAGACAAAGAAATAATAAGGCCCGCAAAGAGCAGAAGACGACGGGTATGCATAAAATTTTTAAATAAATGTAAGCGATTTATAAAAGTAATCGCTTACTAGCATACCACGAGTTTAAAGAGAGGTAATTTAAATACGCCGCAAAATAGGCTTTTTTACAAAACGAATAACACCACGATAATCTTCTGTCTTATAAAATGGTTCAACGGCAAATTGAACGCGCTCACCTTTTTCAAAGTTATACGCAAGCACAATTCCATCAATTTCATTAACAAAGAAATCAACGGGGTCTTTAAGACCAAATACCACAATATCAATAGTATCAGACTCCGGAAGCTCAACGACTCCCTCAAGCTCACTCGTATGTGTCTCTTTCTTTAAACGATCGTACAACGCCTGTGGGTGCCGAACACCAGTAAGGGTTATTTTGACACATTTTTTCATACTACTCTCCCTTTTATACAAGGTAACTCCCCTTTTTTCTATCCGCTTGAAAACGTATCAAAACAACAAAAGCACTGTCAACGAAACAACCGTCCATTCTTTGAAAAAAAGGCCCCGCAAAGAACAGAGGCAAAATCCTCTATTTTTCAGATCACATTTCTTGACAATCAAAAAGAAGACATACGAGTCTAAAACATAGAACCGTTATTCTTGAATCCAAAAAGGAGTTTTTATGTTTACCAGAGCACACCACTACCATCGAGGGTTATTCCTCATACTTGCACTCTTTTTTATCAGCCCACAAATAAGCGCCACAGAATCGGAGAAAAAAGGGTGGGGTGAATGGCTTTTTGGGAAACCCGCAGTAATAACAAAAACACCAACAGTGGAAGAGGTTCTCGCAGGAGAAAAAGTAACCGAAGAAGAGAAAGAAAAAAAAATCAGCCTAAGTATAATAGGGTCAAGAATACTGGGCCAAGACGTACGCGTATGGGCTGCTCCTCAAACTGCATCTTCTGAAAACTTTATCCTCTGCAAAGCCGAAGAAAAGTTTATTAACACTCGCATAAATGTAGTAAAACCAGCACTGATAGATTTCTTGGCAGAAGACGACGCAGTTATAAAAGAAAAACTGGAAAAACGCTCCTCTCTGCCTCTGCTCGCCGCGTGTGGCAGCGGTGGCGGCTTTAGAGCTATGTACTCATTTAGCGGTGCGCTCGAAGGATTTGAAAGAAATAAACTTCTTGGTAGTTTTATCGCTCTCGCAGGCCTTTCTGGTTCAACCTGGGCACTTGGTCCTTCAAGTGCATCCGGAGAACCGTATGAACAATTTGTCGGCGGATTTCTCAATAGAATTGAAAAATCAAAGAAAAACTTCAACATAGATTTCAAAAATGTAGCCGCCATTGCAGTAACCGCATTAAAAACAACTGATATAATGGCAACCTATACAACATTGCTTCAGAACACGCTTTTTGTTCCAGGCGCCAAGCCAAACATCTCTCTCTCAACACTCCAAGCTCATCTTGATAAAGGGCAAAATCCTCTGCCTATATTCACCGCTATTTTTTCACCCAAAGCCCCCAATGTCACACACCTCTGGTGCGACATGACCCCTTATGAAGCTGCTTGCTATAAATTACGATCTGCTGTACCCCCAGAACGATTCGGCGGCGTTTTTGAAGAGCGAATATGTTACAAAGAAAAAGAGCCTCTCCTCCTCACTCAAATATTGACCATTTGCGGTTCAGCATTTGCCGTTACAGGCGTAGAGAATATGGCACTCAATAAATATTTAGGAATAAATAAAACAACAAATCAAAAATGGTCAGATCTAGAAGTTTTTGAAGATCTGCAAAAACCTATTAAACTCAGCGACGCAAGCTATTTATCATCAGTACGCTATGCAAAATTTGTTATTAATAATATCGCATACAAAGCTGTAGACAGTAAAAAAGATTTACCATTTAATGACCAACCAACATTCCCTATCGTTGATGCCGGCATTGACTGCAACATTCCACTTCACCCACTGCTTCAACGAGATAAAACATATCCCCTAGACCTCATCGTTGTTATTGATGCCTCAGGCGATCTCCCCGATAGCTTTGAACTGCTCAAAGCAAAACTCTATGCTCAACAAAATGGGCTCCGCTTTCCTGACATATCGCAAACAAAATATCCACACTACAAAACGGATCCATTTACACTCTTTGGTGTTGGTGAAAATGCCCCGCTTATATTATATATTCCGATAGCCAAAAATCCTATTTATCAAGAAATCATCGACCTCTACAATGCAGCCTGGAAAGACATTTCTCCTATTGGAATAGACGTCAAATTTTCTATTAACGACTACAAAAACCTTCTTGCTCAATCAAAAGACAAAACAGATAAAAACTTAATTCAAAACATAAAAGATCTTCAAGAAAAAATAACACTTCTCAGAAAAGCGAAATTCTACGATGTGCAATACAAACAAGAAGGGGAAGATGCAATCCTTAATCATACGATTGGTCTTATTAACCGAATGGTTGCCTTTGACCCCGTCAAAGAAATGAATAGTGGATTTATGGGCACATTCAACTTCAACTACAACCTCGGCACACAAGTTCCGCTCGTCCGTGATACTTTCATCGTTGCTCTCTACCAAGCACTTCCCGTAGTAAAAAATGCTCTTTTGGACCGTATTGACCCACACCTTAGAACAGAACATGATTCAAGGCTCAAAGAGAAACGTGAACAAGAAGAAAAACTCTTGCACGAAGCACTTGAAAAAGAGCAAAAAAAACAAAACGTCATCTTTGAAGACCTTACCAAAGCATTTAACGTAATTGCAGATTAGCGAATCTACCGCTCTTATGGTTCGATACATTTTTGCTTACGCAAAAACACTCACCATGAGCGGACTAGCAGATTAGCGAAATATGAAAAAAGGATTTTTATGACACATAATCTTCGCAAAAAATATGGTGCCTGGCTTTGGAGCCTCGGCACCCTATGCCTCTTAAGCACCATATCGGCAGAAGTACCCCTCAACCAAATGGTTGAAGAATTCAACGCACTCAACCCTGAGCTCACCCTGGCACTCGAGCCTGCCAAAGGACTCCCCGAAGAACCTTCTGCAATGCTTGACCTTGCAAGTATGCAGACCGGGGAAATGAAAACACGCAAACTCATGACACCAATCCAAGCTCTTGCAAAGCTTGAAAACAATATTATCAAACTAAGCCAAGACGCCGTCCAAAACCTCTACAATACCTTTGTCACCCACAATCCTTATAAAAAGCGCAAGGCACTCGTCCGTTCTTTTGAAGAATTCACCATCTGCCCTGAAGAAGCAGTCTATTTCACCAAACGCGCTCCTGTATCAATCGCTGCTGTTAAAAAACTGACAGGTATTCAAGTCTCTCAAAAAGAGCTTCCCCGCATTGCCGTCTGCCTGAGTGGCGGCGGATTCAGAGCTATGCTTGGAGGCTCTGGAGTTTTAGAAGAAATCGAGCGTCAAGGAATTTTGGATACTACCAGTCTGATAGCAACCCTCTCCGGATCGGAGTGGTGCTTGTTCCCTTACGCAATCAATGCACTCAACTACCAAACCTTTGGCCCTCTCTTGCGACAGCGCGCACAAAACACTATCATCGCAAAACCACTTAACGAAGAAGTGCAAGCACTCTTCCAGATGGGAAATGCATTTACCGACGCACTCGCACGAGATATCATCTTTGGCGACACGCCATCAGTTATCGAAATTTATGGCATCCTGCTTGCGCTTTCACTCTATTCAAAAGAAGAAATCGGTCGCTATTTATCAATTTCACTTGACTCAATGGTTCCTTTTGTAGCAGAAGGGCAAAAACCACTCCCTATTCTCACGGCCAATGCACCAAACGAAAGTACACTCGACTACTACTGGTTTGAATTTACACCTTACGAAGTAGCTTCCTATGATCTCAAAACAGCAGTTCCCGCCTGGGCATGGGGCCGAGAATTTAGAAAAGGAGTTTCTGTTACAGCACCACCATCCATTCCAGGCGGGAAAGTGATAGGTATTGGCTCATCGGCTGTTTCACTCTCAACCAAAGATATTTATAATCACGTCTTACGAAAACTAAAACCAGAATTTATCTTTAAACATCTTAAAGAAATCACCAACGTTCCTCTTATTGGCTCTATTCGCGCATTCCCAACCACACAACACAACTTCTCCTACAAAATACCCGGCAACCCTGCAGAAAATACCCCTAACCTCACGTTTGTCGATGCCGGCATGAGCTTTGGTGTCCCACTTCCACCGCTGCTTCATCGGTATCCTGACGTAATTCTTATTTTTGACTTCTCCGCTAATGTCGCTGATGGCGATGAACTCTTTAAGGCAGAAGCCTATGCCCGCGCACATGATTTACCGTTCCCTCACCTCGATCACTCTCTACGCTCAGAAAATCCACGCGTTTTCAACATCACTGAAGAAGTCTATTCCATCTATGACGATGGACCAGAAGCAAACGCTCCTATTGTCGTCTATGTGCCTATGGTAAAAAATCCAAACTTTTCAAAGACCTTTGACCCTCGCGCTGAAATGGGCCCAACAGGATTCCTCAACACTTTCAACTTCTTGTATGGACAACGTGAAACAGAGCTTATCTCTGGACTCTTCAAGCAAGCCGTTATTGAAGCAAAACCAGCCATTATTGACGTTATCAAGACTGCAATCGAACGCAAAAAAGCAGGTCAGAAAACTTCTACAGCACCTGATCTTTTTGAAGCTGTCAAAAACAATGACGCCGCTCAAGTAAACAAGATTCTCACGAAGAGCCCCGATTCAATGAAAATACGCGATCAAGCAGGGCACATTCCTCTCTATTATGCTGGGAACAAGCTCGAAATCGTTAAACTATTCTACGATCATGGAGCAGACCTACACTTTGAAAACGATGTCCTGGCTGTCAATGCAGCCGGATCAGACTCAAAAGATGTCATCGACTATCTCATGAGCAAAGGAGTACGCATTACTCCGCAAGTGGTAATGACTGCACAAGAACAAAAACATCCAGACTTAACCGCCTATTTAGCTGAAAAACTAAAAACCCAGAACCATTAGTTTCGATACCATGAGGATATTTACTGTGAAACATCTCATATCTTTACTGATCATCGGGCTTTCTATACTCAGCGGAGGTCAAATAATCGGTGCCCCTCGCACTCTGCAGGATGTTGCCGTTACTCGAGTACTCAAACAACAAACTAACGAACACCCAGGAACTCTACAGTTTTCACCAAAAGATCGTTCTCTTCTCGCAAACTTATATAATCTGCTCATCCAAAACAATCCCCACAAAAACCAGGTAGCCACCGTCCGGGTCTTCCCCGAAACATTCACTCTCTGCCCTCAAGAAGAGGAGTTTTTAGAGTTGAGAAACCAAAGATGCCTGGCCGCACTAGAGACATTTATCGGAGAAAAGATCGATCCTGCCACTATGCCAAATATCGGCATTGTAGGCAGTGGTGGTGGATTCAGGGCAATGTTCTCAGTCGCTGGGTTTTTGAGCGGTCTTGATCATATCGGATTTCTTGATACCGCACGCTACATAACAAGCCTTTCGGGCTCAACCTGGGCAATAACACCTTGGATGTATTCCGACATGTCATACCAAGACTTTGCACCAATACTCATCAAACGGGCTACCTCTGGCATCCTGAGCAAACAACTTGATGAACAAATAAGCGACATTGTTAACTCACTCGTTATTGTTGGCGACTGTTTTTTACGTAAACTCGCATTCAATGAAATACCTACCATTATCGATCTCTACGGCCTCCTCCTTGCCATGACGCTGCTTGATCCAACCCAAAAAAACAGCTATCTCGAAACAGATCTTTCAAAACAAGCGCTTCGACTTGTTGATGGCGCAACTCCAATGCCTATTTATACTGCCGTTGCCGCCCATAAAAAGGAACCGTTCTATCATTGGGTTGAATTCACCCCCTATGAAGTCGCCTTGCTTGACGACCATTTTGCTACAGAATCTTGGGGCTTTGGCCGCGCTTTTTCTAAGGGGCAATCAGTCAACGCAGCCCCTTCGCTCAACGCCGGCTTCCTGATGGGAGACTGGGGATCAGCAATATCGCCTTCGGTAAAAGAGATATGTCAACACACCATCGGCAAGCTCGAACCTCAAGCACTCTTTAAACCGCTCCAAGACCTTCTTGGTGAAACATCGATAGGCAACCTCCGATTCTTCCCTGCCTACATAAGAACCCCAAGCTTCAAAATGGACAATGTGCCACTCAACCAAGAAAAATATCAGGTCCTTATCGATTCAGGCTTTGAGCTTAATCTTCCTGTTGTCTCGCTCATTCAACCAGCACGAAACACAGACCTCATTCTTATCTGTGACATCTCCGGCGACATTGAAACACTCAATGAGCTTAAGAAAACCGAAATCTATGCACAACAACACCATCTCCCTTTCCCTCAGGTAAACTACGAAGGGCTCCTCGAGCGTCCCTTTACAGTCTTTGACGATGGACCCGAAGCAAATACGCCGGTAGTCGTCTATTTCCCTCTCTGCACAAACCAGCACTTTAATCCACACTTTGATCCATGTAAGTTTCTTGGGATGGGAAACTTTTTAAACACAAGCAATTTTGCTTACACAGAGTATGAAGCTGGATTAATCGCAGGACTTTTTGAAACTGCTGCAAAAGATGCACAAGACGCTTTACAGGGTGTTGTGAGAACACTTATACAACGCAAAGCTCAACGACTAAATCAACAATACGCTTAGTTTTACTCTTTTTGGGGAGGCTGTTCTAGCCTCCCTTTTTTTATTCACACAAAAACGCATAGTCCAACGAGATGGTATTTGCAATCCCACCTCGAACAACTTAAACTTTCATATGTCAATATTGTTGTGTCTAAGCGCAAAAAATTACTACTCGCTTTATTTAAAAGGGCAACACCAATGAAAACCATCCGCTCTCTTTTATTCTCACTCACCCTGCTGATGGCCTGCACCCCCTCGCTCTTTGCAAGCAAACTGATAGAACTCGTTAGCGCAAATAAGTACAAAGAAGTTGAAGAGTATCTCAAAACGAGTAAAGGCAAAAAAGAGATAAACACCCCTGGTAGCTGGAACTCAACCCCACTCTTGTGGGCATGTTCCGGAGACTGGAGCTGCTACTACGATAACCGCCTAGAGATAGTTAAGCTACTCCTTAAAAACGGCGCCGATCCAACCACTGAATCACTATATCGGAGCCCCATTTCTTTTCTCTGCTTAGATCCGGTGTGGCGCATCTTGGAGCAGAAGAATCAACTTCCATCGCAAATGTTCTGGATAGACCTCTTCAGGGCAAAACAGAAACAACACTTTCGGGAAGAACTTTTGATGAGCCTCGTCCCTTTCAAAAAACATAAAAATGAGACTGGAAAACAGACAGACTCTCAGTTTTTTATAGAATCAGTTCTAACACAATTCGCTGAGCAGATGGGCAACTCAACCAGTGCTCCTGAGGTTCAAATAACCGATGAATTGTGCACATCACCCGACGTCAAAAATCAAAACGAAGTAATTAAGCGCATTGAGAAATTTGTTAAGATTTTGTTATTCGAATCCCGTTACAGCTACAAACCCTACATCTGGAGAGAGAATCAGATAGAAGCGGTCGACAAAACTCAACACCAAGACTTTACGTGCTCCCTGCATGAATTTAGGCTCAACCTAAATTTTAGCGGTTATTTCAGTACACCCAGTCAGAAACAGCAAGACCGCTTCTGGCGCACACTCAAGCAGATAACCAACAAAACGATTCTTGCGCACAAAATACCATCCAAGAAAAACACCTACGGCAAAATCAGCGACATCCTCATCATATGCCATAAACCACGCAACCCAAAATCAATCATATCTTTTGAAAAGATAATCAATACGTACAACGCAAACTAGGTACAAAATGCATAGTCCACTTGTTGATCAAGATGCTCTTTAAAAGCCACATACGAAACGGCAGCAAGAGAATAGGGATTGCCCTTCCAATCGGACAAATAAGAATCAATTATGCGCTTCATGCAACACCTTTCACTTTCATCATGGTCAAAAAAGACGGATGTTTTACCGCTTTTATGGTCAAAAAAGACGGTTGCCTTAATCCATGGTTTTACCATATGTTTTCTGAACCACAAAAGCAATACTCCCACACTCTCTAGACAAATTGCCAAAAAATATATTTCTGCTAGACTTAAGAAAAAAATAACACTCAATAAGTTTGGAGCCAGGCACATGAATTTCTTTTCACATTTCCTCACACAACGCTTTTTAATTGCAATTTTCATGCTCATGTCTTTTTCTCAAAGCGCTTTTGGGTTCGAAGACCTAAATTTCGATGTAACCAAAGAACTTATCGAATTTAAAAAAGATCCTCTCGCTTATGCAGAAAAAAACATCTACCAATTCGACTTTATTCACGTTTTAGAAAAGCTAAAATCAGACTCTCCAGAAGAATTCAAAAAGCTCTGTTTTGAAAAACCACTAGAGAACAATCCAAATTCCCAGACCCTCTTGATTAAACTCTGTAAAGACACCCTGTGGAAAGTCTCATCTTACGTAATACAAAACGCACCAGATGGCGTCGACCTCGATATTAAAGACGCAGAAGGCCTCACCGCACTTCTTCACTGTGCACATCCAAGCACAATGTCCGCTCCTTCTTACGATAAGAAATACAAAAAAAGAAATTATTGCCTACGAGAAGAACTTAGAGAGGCATCTGGCGGGTGCGCTCCCATGGAAGGCAATTTTTTTCATGACCTCAGTCAACCGGCAATAGAGCTTATAAACAAGGGCGCCTCAGTAGACATTTGTGATAAAAAAGGGCGCACTATTGTGCATAGAATGGCAAAGTATGCTAATCGTCAATTTATTCTCGATTTTAGCGGCAGATCAAGAACTAGCTTGTCATTTTCATTCAGGGAACCATCCCCGCTAAATCCAGATTGTCCTTGCACCAAAAGACTTTCTAAAAAAGACCTATTAAAAAAAGACAAGAATGGCGACACACCCCTCCATTTGTATATAAAATGCATCAAAATACAAAAAGATAAGAACAATAAACCAAAATATGGATCGAAAAAGGGCAATTGCAGTGACAGAGGTGGATGCACTGATTATTATCGATGCTTAGATATTCTTATAAAAGATGGAGCTGATATTAACGCTCAAAACAATCTCAATGAAACACCGCTCTCTATAGCTGAAAACGAAAAGGAAGTTTCTATGGATATCACAATTAAAGTTCTTAAGGGTACATACTTCGAAAAGCCTTTCTCGCTGAGCACCATTATTGATTCATTCAAATCACACTGGAAACCGCTTGCAGTCCTTTGCGGAGCGGGTCTTCTTGCCTTTTTGACGTACCGTTTTTATCTGAAACCAAAATTCGCACCTACCTCATTACTCACGTACTTCAAAAAACAACCGAATAAATCTCATCTACTTTTACCAAAAACGTTCTCTCTACAAGGGTAGAAAACATACAATAACACTTCATTTGTTTGTTGCTCGACTCACTCTAAAGCCTTGTCATAAAATATTTTTTCTAATGACTATCAAAATTGCTAAAAAACAAATTTCTGTTAGACTTAATACATATAAAGATTTTAAATAGAGGGGTTCATCTCATGCGCTTTGTAAAAAGCATTTTCTTTTTTTTCTTGGCACTTGCAAACACCACGCTGCCTTATTTCTCTCTGAGTAGTGATAAAACAGACTTCGATGAAAATGATGTCAAAACTGAACTTGAAGCGTTTAAAAAGGACCCGCTCGGATATGCCGCAAGCAACATCTATCAAGAAGACTTCATTAAAGTTCTAAAAAAGCTTAAAAATGACTCTCCCGATAAATTTAAGAAGCTCTGTTTTGAAAAACCGGAACAAAACAATCCCCACGGCGACACGCTTTTGACCATGATCGGTAAAAAGTTTCTCTTTATTGTCATACAATATTTGGCCGAAAACAGACCTGATGGTGCCAGTCTCGACTTACAGAATGATGAAGGCAATACCGCGCTCCACTATTTCTGCGCTATCCCTCAAGTCAGCAGGATCGGAAATCCGGATGTTTTTACTAAACCCTATTTTTTTGAAAAAAACGAGGCGATTGTTGGCCCCCTAGAAAAAGATAACATAAAAACCTACTACAACAATGAGAACGCACGCTTTGAAGAAGAACTTAAGGATGCTCAATCTGGTTCATACATAACAGCTTTTGAAGGAGATATGAGTTTTTGGAATACTATCTCTGATGGTGCGCTTTCTTTAATCGAAGCTGATGCTTCTTTTGATATCCCCAACAACAAAAAGCAGACAGCCTTACACCTCTGCACTTATTACGCCAATGGCCGTATTTTCCGTTTTATGTCAGGCTTAAATGGAGATCGTATTCTTGCCTCCAAAAAACGATTGACCAAAACAGCGTTAACAAAACAAGATGCAGATGGCAATACCCCACTCCATTTATACCTCAATAGAGCTCCTTTGACGGCAGGGAAGAGGGGCGCCTGTCATCCCGATATAGAGATCCCCTTCTTCATTGACAATGGCGCCGATCTTGCGATCAAAAATAAAAATGATGAAACACCACTCGATATCATCAAGAAAGTGGACAGCTCAAAGGTTACTGACTACTATAAGCTACTTTGTCAAAAAGCAAAACAGCCGACACAACCTGCTTTCTTCAGCTTTGCAACTTTAAAAAACTACTGGAAGCCAATTGCAGTCCTCTGCGGAGCGGGTCTTCTTGCCTTTTTGACGTACCGTTTTTATCTGAAACCAAAATTCGCACCGACCTCATTACTCACGTACTTCAAAAAACAACCAAATAAATCTCATCTACTTTTATCAAAAACGTTCTCTCTACAGGCATAGAAAACCACAAAAGCAATACTTCATCTGTTTGCGGCTCGACTCACTTGAATCTTAACGCCAGACTGAATATATTGTTGATAAAAATAGTTGTTGTTTGATCTTCTTTGTTTAAACAGTTAAAATCATACAAGAATAATACAACCTTTTAAATGGATTTTTTTATGATTACTGTAGCCAATTTTCGCGTCTTTATACTCACCCTCTCACTCGCTATACCTCTTACCACCAGCTGCTTGGATAATGCAGAAATAGCGCTTGTTTTAGGTTCTGTTCATTATGAACCCGCACTCAAAGCATGGCCTCGTGAAAAATTAGAAGATTTTAAAAATGAGCTTCAAAAAGAACTTGTATCTCTCAAATCCTGTACGACCTCTTCTTCGCGCATCAACCGAGAAAAAGGTTTTTATGAAGATATCATTCCTGGCAAAACCATTACCGGAACCTGTTTAAGTATCTCTGGAGTTGGAGCATTAAATGCTCTTGCAAGCTGTGTTGCCCTTGCAGGCATATCTGGCTATCGAGGAGCAAAAACTCTCCTTGAAAAATATGGCATACAGATTCCACATTTTAACGAAACCCTCAACCAATGGGTCATCACCTCAGCGGCTTACTCAGGCGCTCTTTGCGTCACTTGTATAGGGGCAGCCTATCTTGCACTCGTGCGTAACATGATAATCCGTGGGCAAGAAGCAAGAAAGCTTTCGCGACATATTCAAAATATGATTGATTACATTGATGTGCTCTTGGTAACCCAAGAGTAACAAGACTCTTACGGTGCAATAAGCGGCTCAAACAGAGAGCTCATTTTGTAGCTTCGTTTACGATTTGAGGGATCAAACACCTCCAAAAAACCTGCTTCTACCCAATCTTTACACAGTTGTGCACTGGTGCGCGGCTTAAATCCAAACAGCTCACCAATTTGATGTGCTGTTACGGTTTCAAAATCACGAAACAATTCTAAGGCCCTGCGTTGTTTTGGATCAAGTTTACGTAGAAGCATCTCATGGTCATCTTTTCCAAGCAATGCTTCGGCAGTCATTCGTTTCAAAATATTTTCACAAGCAACAGCCATACCCTCAACAAAATACTCAATCCAGGGCGTAATATCTGCCTCTGCACGGCCAAAATAATAGTTATGTGATGGCCCACGGTTCAAGGCAGTGTAGTAAGCCTCAAGATTTTGAGCATAATATTCTTCAAGCGAATAGAGTCCTTTTAAGTCGTAACCACCTCGATACAAAACAAAGGTCGTCAACAAACGAGCCGTTCTCCCATTGCCATCGTAATAGGGATGAATAGTAACATATTGATAATGCGCAATCGCTGCGACAAGCGGACATGGCAACGATGATCCATGTGCACCAATCCACTGAATCAGCCCCGCCATCAAGGGGGAGACATCCCTCGCTTCAGGAGGCAAATAGACAATACGTCTGGTATGCCCTTCATAAATAGCGTTTTGGCCATCGCGATAGAGCACTTGTCCTCTTTTTTTTCCTACTGGTTTACCCATAACCAAAGCATGAATTTGCTGAACTAACTCTTCAGTCAGAGGCTTTCCTGAATATGCGAACTCTTCAACACGAGTCAATGCGACATAATATCCCTTAATTTCTGCCTCATCCCGTGCTTTTCCTTTAAATGTTTTTTCCTGTAAAACAACCTTCTCTACCTGACTAAAATCTAACTGATTCCCCTCTATTTTTGTCGAATAATGGGTCGAGGCAAGCCGTGCCGTCTCACGCAAAGAGGTAAGTACTTTTACCGCCAAAGGCGCCTGTAATATTTTTGCCTTTGTTGCTTCAATACGCATCAAATACTGGGCTATTTTGGGGGTAATAAGATACTGCGGACTAAACTTCATCTCTTCTCCAATCTACATAGTATCGGCATGTTATCTGCATAGTTTATATATTATAGTATGCAGATAACATGCCGATAAAACAATATTTTGGGGGAAAAGAAACTTGCTAAAAATTGCTCACCACTCGTACAAACCCTTCGAGACAGCCTTACGGCCTCCTCAGGGCGAGCGGTGATAAAAGCATTTTTTTGGTGACACTTTTTTGGACTATTTATTCACATTAATTTTATTTTTAAAATAAACCGCTCGCCCTGAGGAGCGTGAAACGCGTCTCGAAGCATGTCCTGAGCCTGTCGAATGGGGGTCTATACGAGCGACCTATGGCCAACCATCCTCAAAACGACGCGGTACGCTTTAAAAAGCTCTTGCGCGACATCACATACGGCGCATTTTGCTGCCGCAAGCAAATTCCCATACATGCAAAGAAAAAATCACGATCAACTGCTCGCACAACCGCTTGTTCATGAGATTCTGCAAGACAAACCGGATAACCACGCCCTTTTTCACACTGATCCAACAAAACCCCTACCAGATCATTCACCAGCGGCTCATCCTGAGCAACCCATGCTGGTATTTCAACACGCGCAATTTCGTGTCCCGTGTGAAGATAAAAAAAGAAGGGGCGCAAGAGCGCTGGATAAGCAGAAACAATACGCGCCTGACTTTCGAATAAAATCGTTCGCTCGCCCGGCTTTAAAAAATCCGCCACCAAATCCTGATCGGTCAAAAAACAGGTTACATCCTCAGAAAGCTCTGCAAAAATACGCAAAACATTCACTAATTCTTTGCTTTTTGGAAAGCTGATAAACCCTGCAGATGGTGTCTTTTGCTGAAGCAGCGCCTCGCCGTAAGCCAAATACTCTTTTAAAAAATGCGCATTTTCACTTTCACTCGATTCATTCAAATGCCAAAAAATAAGCGATCCATCAAAAAAGAACGGTGTTCCTGGATGCTCTTTTCCCAACTCAACCCCTTTGGCAAGCTCCCATGCAGTCCGCTGCGCCGAAATAACCGTTTCTGAAAGAAAACCCATCTCACTATCAGCTGCAATCAATGTCGGCGTCGATGAAAAAACTACACGGCTGTGTTCACTATACTCAAAAAACGTCGTCCCAATATTAATTAACGCACAGGGAATCCCCTGATGCCGTTCGGGAAAAATTTGGGAGCCATCGACCGCAAAAAGTGCATACGGCCCACTAAAAGGCTTTGTACCAAAACAATCTCCCAAACGCCCCGTCCATCGAGGAACCAAAAATGGCCACGATCCAGCAGCAACACGCGCTGCTATCTGCTCATCATGCGCAACACGAAGCCAAACTTCACGAACAATACTAGAAGCATGCGCATAAGCACCGCCATAGCGTTCTACATAGTTTTTTAAATCAGCTGCAACAGCATCACGATTCAACATTTTGATCCATCTTTTTTACTTTTTACCGCTCTTACCCATTCGAGACGGCCTAACGGCCTCCTCAGGGTGAGCGGACATTGATCCATTTCTTCTACTTTTTTGCACCTGTTAAACCCGCATGCAAGACGGACAATACCCAAAAAATCGTCTTCTGCCGCGTCAATCCAAGCTCAAGCCCCAAGATACGCTTTGCATCTTCTTCGTTTAATTTCATAATCTCTTCAACCGGCTTATTTATAATTTCGGCACACAAGCGCTCAGCAAACGCCTGGCTGAGTATCGAACCTTCTCCCGAAAATTTAATTGCCGTCAAAATACCACCTTCAACAATACCAGAAAAAATAACATGGTCTCCACATGAAGGATTTTTTACATCAGAAACAAATGTTGCCCCTTCAAGCACCCCCCGATACTTTGCCTCTCGATACAATTTCATCATAGAAGGATCATATAAAGATTGCTCTTTAATAGCCATAATCTTCCTTAAATTCTACTTGTCAAATATATTGATTGACAAAAAACACTCATCTGTTATGCTACTTAGTATAATTCTCATAGCCCATTAAAAGGAACAATTCATGAATCACAACTCCTCCCCTTCATCTTCACCCCTATTTACAATCAAATCACTAAAAAAAGCCGTTAAAAACTATTGGCGTTCACTCAGTCTTGCATTTTTGTTCATCATAGGATGCGGACAACAAGCTCATGCCGCTATTCTCGTTTTTGATTTTGGTGGTGTTTTGGGAAAAATGCCTCAAACAAACTTGGCAATCAAGGAACTAGGCCTCGGCAGATTGATCTCTTATACCATTTTTGGTCTTAAAAACCCTGCACATCTTAAAGACCTTATGTTTAAGGTTCTTATTGACCTCTACGGCGAACAGCAAGAAAATGATGAATACCCCTGCGCATGCGATGGCAACAAAAAGCTTCCTGCCGTCATGTGCGATTGGCTTGCAGGGCGTGTTCTTGGTTCTGAGATTATTGAGCAAACACATGAGTGTATTGACGAGGGTGAATGCGACCATCTTCTCTCTTCACGTCAAGAAAAACGACTCATAAAAGAAATTATACGCATAGCCTTTGATCCAGAAATTCACGGGAAATATATGCGTCCCCTTAAAGAAACCGCCGCACTCATCAAAGAAATCGCAACCGAACATCCAGAGCATACACTTATGATTCTTTCAAATTACGATCTCCCCGGATTTCAAGCAATTTACAACAACCCCCTTATGCAAAAAGAACTTTTCTGCTATTTTAAACCAAACAATATCATTATCTCTGGCTGTACAGGATTCTTAAAACCAGACCCCTGCATCTTTAATCAAGAATTAATACAAGATTATTCTCTTGAAGACGCTATAAAACGGCACGAAGTTTTCTTTATCGATGATCAAAAAGAAAACATAGAAACCGCAGAACAATGTGGAATACAGGGTATTTTATTTACCACCAGTGCCGCACTCAGAGAAAAATGTAACAAACTTGGAATTATTTAAGAAAGACCGTCTCTCATGATGCTTGTCGTTTTACTGTACGCACTTTTTGGCTTTACCTTCACGCTCGGCAAGCTCATGGTTCTTCATGCAAAACCACTTTTCGCCGTTGGATTGAGAATGCTCGCTGGAGGAACTATTCTCCTTGCATGGTCTTTTACCCGCACAAATCCACGCTGCGCACCTCAAAAAAACGATTTCCCCTTTTACCTCCAACTTACCATTTTTAGCGCATTTCTCCCTTACGTTTTACGCCTCTGGGCTCTTCAAGAAGTCACGGTTGCAAAGGCATCACTCCTTTTCAACACAACACCTTTTTTTACAGCAGTTTTTGGCTACTTTTTTCTTAAAGAGCGGCTCAGTTTATTACAATTTACCGGGCTTTGTATAGGTTTTTTTGGGACCATCCCCATTCTTTTAACCTCATCACCCCTCGAAGACACACTCTCTTTCAGCTTTATTTCGATATACGAACTTGCTATTATCGTTGCCGCCGCTTCGATGAGCTATGGATTTATTGTTACTCAAAAACTAGTGGCACACCGCAAGTGTCCTGCTTTTCTTGCTAATGGCATTGCAACTTTTTCTGCAGGATGTATTTCACTGGGAGCCTCTCGGGTATTTGAAGAACATCCGATCAAAACATCTTTAACTGCTTTTCTCTCAATCATGGTCATTCAGCTTATTATCAGCAATTTAATCTGCTCAAATTTACAGGCATCGCTTTTTAAAAAATACAGCCCCACCTTTATTTCACTTGCCGGCTTTTTATCACCACTCTTTGCAAGTGTTTATGGCTTTCTTCTCTTTCACGAAGGAATCACCTGGCACTTTTTTGCATCATTCATTGTCACGCTTGCCGGGATAGCACTCTATGCATGGGGCACTCGTACACAAAAAAAACGCCTTGCTAAGCTTGAAATACCTTTGTAGCATTTGCCTCCACCCACTCTGCAAAACATTTTACCGCAGGAATTCTCACATCTTCTGCATAAAAGAGATCTGCATTTTTAATCCGCATCTCTGCATAGCTCATTGAAAAACCGGTCGGAACAAAAAATTGATCATACGGAAGTGATGGCACCGGTAAAAATTCATCTTGATCAATCAAAACACCCTGCCGCTTACTTTCAAAAATTTCATACTGCTCAGGCCCGTACCAGAAAACTAAATAGAGCAAAAAGTAAGCACGATCACCTGGCTCAAAAAGCCGCTTGATCCCTTCGCTCCCCAACCCTCTAAATACATATTTAGTCAAAACACCCGGGAATCGATCGTACCGCTCAAAATAGATCCCTGCATCATCAACCAAAACAGGCTTTTGCAAAACATCCCAAGCGCTCCGCGCCTTTGCAATGGCTACAGCACGCTGATCATATGACTGAATCTCTGGGATATCAGCAGAAAACTGCTTAAGCTCAATATGCTTTGCAGAGCTTTGGATAAAACCACGCACATCCTCAAACTTACCCGCATTTCCCGTCGAAAAATAGATCGTATTCATAACACCTCTTTAAGTAACGTAACCCTACCCTCTCAAATAATAATTGCAGAAAAAACTCCGTCAAAATGTATTTGAACAAGCTCTTGATTTTGTCTTGTTTTGTTATATATATTTTTAATGAAAATACTAATTGGATTATATAGATGGTTATGGGGGGAACACAGTCGTGGTGAAGAAATACTTTTTTTGCTTTTTTTTGGGAATATGCGGTGCATTTATCTGCTCAACAACACTGCCCGTCAAATATGAAGAAACAAGAGGTTTTGAGCGCGTTTTGGAGCGACCTTGGTGGACGGTTCATCCACTGTATGGGTTTATCATTCTTCGCTACTCGGCACTTCTCGATAATCTTTTTACTTACGGTGATCCAAAAGACCCCTTGATTCAAGTCGTACAAACACTTTTTCATAGAGATGGGGAGAATGGGACCCTGCATCCAAGTACGAGTGCTTCAAATGTTGCATGTGGCCTTGGACCAATTGAAGCAGGTTGGCTTTTTGCAGAAGCTTTAACCAAGCCAGATGCCTTCAAAAACCCAACCCCCTACCAACTCAAACGGAGCAACGCAAAGCTTTCAAAGGATAATGCACTTCTCCTGGAAAAAGATATTGACGACTCAATTCTCACACTTATTGAACAGATCGATAAAGCCCATAAAGAAAAAATTAAGCAATTTGCAAAAGAAAAAAAATCAGTACAAGGCGCTTCAATCAAAAAAATTTTCACGCTTGGCAATGCCCTTGCAGAAGCAAGAAAAGCCGAATTACTTCTTAAATGGCGCCCAAAAATAGGTCTTATTTTGAACAGTTTTGTTTGCGCAACTTCCAATAACCGAAAAGATCTCACCTCTTTTATTATCAATGGACTTGCCCCCCATGCCCCCTCACTAAAAATACTCTCTTCCTATGGGAAAACCTTAACTACCTCAAAAGAAGCTTTAGACAAATTTCTTCTCAAAAAATACACGCTTTCAAATCTTTTAGAGATCAACAATCACCCTCTCTCTTGCTATACGTATCTTAACAACAACCTTCGAGCAAGCCGCTTTAAATATCTTGCCTTGCTTTTGATGCGTGGACATACACTAGAGCCAATTTTTTATATGACGTTGCACGACAAGGGACATGCCGATTGTGCAGAGGCAGGAATCCTCCACCTCATTGTTACCATTTTATTTGACCAAGACAGCGGTCTTCTCTCTGTTAAAAATCTTCCTGAACAAATACAAAAAAGACAGATTATTAAAGACTTTATCTCAATTTTCAATGCCTCAAGTTTTAACGATTCATTCGTGCGTCATTGGTGGTTTGATGCGCTTTCTCATCACAAAGGGATTGAGTACCAAAAAAATAACTGTAGTGTCCGCGCAAGCGTAGAAAATGTTTTTGCAGTACTCAATATTTTTTTTGGTACAGAAGCCAAAAATTGGCAAGAACTTGGCAATGCACTCTCTACTAAAACAACGATTTTTTCATTTTTGCACACACAGATTATCTCACCTAAAAAATCTGACAACGATGCTATCGATGAAAATGAAGCACAAGGAATAGACGATCATTTTATGGGCCCACGACTGCTTTATGCCGACCAAATTGAACTTTCAATACAATCAGACCAACTTGAAACACCGCGTGCCACCACACTCTATGTAAAGCGCCATGCAAATGATCATCGCCATGTAGAAATAGTCAACGAACGGATAGAGCTAGACACAAAAAAAACAAATCTCATTATCCAAGCAATTACCTCAGCCAAAACACCTGCAAGCATCTTTACACCCCTCACCAATTGGACTCATAATGAGTTTAGTGTGTTCGCTATCCCACAACTAGCACCAAAGCGTGAACTTGCTACTATTTTAGGCCGCCCATTGGCAAGCTATAGTTTTTTTGAGCTTGTACGATTTATGGAATATAACAAGCTTAAAAAAGAGGAACTGAGCTTTATTAAAAAAGATCTGATTAAGCCTTCGGCGCAGATGCAAATTTCACAATCAATAGTAAAATGGATTGCACAAGATGAAACGCGTTATAAAAACACTCTATATCTCCCCATCCTCAAAAAACATGCCAATCTTTTTATACAAAGTGCTTTTTTAAACAGAAAATTCGAACCTGTCCAAAAAAAGGCGCTTTCATATGCGCTCCAAATGTTCTTTGATAAATCTAGTAACCTGTTTCTCGAACAGGCTATTCGCAGCTTATTTTCTCAAAGTATATCGACCACTTTAGCAAACAAAGTGCCCTCCCTCATCATGCAGCACCTCGAGCGCTACCCTTATAATTGGTGTCGAGAAGCAAAGCTTGCTGCCCTTATCAATATACAAAATCATACTGAAGTCGTTTCGCTCTTTATTAAAAAAGACGCAACTCAAAAATCAATGTCTTTTTCAAAAGACAACCCGTCAATGCTCTACCTACTCCTGCAAGAGGCAATAGATGGCACCAAAGAGGTAGATCGTAAAGGAGCCAAACTTATTCTTCTTGCCCATAAAGATTATCTAAAAAATCCCGCACTGGGCGAAAAGACCGTTATCCAACTTGCAAGCCAAATTGACTCATTTAAAAAACAGAGTAGACAAGAGAAGCTTCTCAAAAAACTTCAATTACTTATCACCCCTGATCTAGAAAAAAGTGGCATAAAATGATATCCTAAAAAAGATTTTATAACTATATAACACTTTCTATTTTGAGCCAAAAACCCATGAATCCAGTACTTTTTCATCTTTTCGGCCCTCTTTCTATCCATACGTACGGCGTTTGCATCGCATTGGGGGTACTTGTCGCGCTCATACTCGCAACACATAACAGCTTGGTAAAAAATAATAGCCTTCTCGAAAAGCATCTTCTTTCACTCGTCAATATTACTATTATTGCAGGTATTATTGGTGGTCGACTTTTGTATGTTCTCTCTGAACCAAACCAATTCACCTCATGGCTCGATATTTTTGCCATCTGGGACGGCGGGTTCTCAGTTCTAGGATCAATTTTATGCGCATTAATCGCATTATCTGTCTCCATGAAAATGCTTAAACTGCCGATCTTACTCGCCCTTGATGTTTTTGGCATTTACGCCCCTCTTGTTCAAGCATTTGGGCGCGTGGGCTGTTTTTTTGCAGGATGTTGTCATGGCACTCCAGCTCATCACTTTTTATCAGTTACCTATACCAATACCTCTTCGGCCGCCCCACTGTGCGTTGCACTCCATCCAACGCAACTGTATAACACTGCCGCCCTTTTTCTTATTTTTATGGGCCTCCATTGGTATGCGCAATCAAAAAACCGCCATCACGGAGAGATTATCCTGCTTTCCCTTTTTGGTCTTTCGCTCGTACGCTTTGCAACTGATTTTTGGCGCGGCGATCGCGGACTCCTCTGGGAGACGGCCTTTGGCAATTTCTCACTTTATCAACTTCTTTGCCTTGGATTCATGATTCCTGCACTTATCTTTCTATTTGCCATCAGGTTTTCGCAACACTTGAGGAGCGAATGAATCTTTTTGAATTCATTAAAGAGCATGTTTCTATTCTCGACGTTGTCCAAGAATATGTTGCCCTTAAACCCGCCGGCAGTTACTGGAAGGGATTTTCTCCCTTTAAATCAGAGCGAACACCCTCTTTTACCGTCAGTCCAAGCCGGGGTATTTATTACTGCTTTAGCACAGGCAACGGTGGTGATGCCATAGACTTTATCACCAAACTCGAACGCTGCACCCCCTTAGAAGCCGCACATATGCTTATTGAACGATTTAACATAAGCGTCCCAGAACAACTTTTAAACACACACCTTTCTCAAGACAAAGACCACAATACCTCTCAAAAAAGCTATGAAAAATCTTGCAAAGTTTTTATGCTCTGGTGCCAAAAACAGCTTGAATCGAACCCTTCAGCCTCTGCGTACGTCAAAGATCGAGGACTATCAGAGAAAACACTTTCACAGTTTTCTCTCGGTTTTTGCCCTAATGGGAGCAAGTCTGTTCAAAATCTTCTCGCCTTTGCTCAATCACACGCACTGCTTGCACAGCAATTTATTCAAGCAAATCTTCTTGTCGATGGTCAACACGGGCTCTATCTCACTTTCGACGACCGCATTATTTTCCCCATTGGCGACCCGCTTGGCAGAATTCGCGGATTTGGTGGACGCATCTTCAAAGAAAACGATACCCGTGCCAAATATTACAATTCACGCGAACATGATTACTTTAATAAAAAAAACATTCTATTTGGATTTCATCTCGCAAAAAAAGAGATACAGGCAACCGGACAGGTTTTTCTTGTGGAAGGGTACATTGACTGCATTGCCATGGTTCAGGCAGGGTACACAAATTGTGTGGCCACGCTTGGCACTTCATGTACTCTTGAGCATCTGACTCTTCTTTCGCGTCACGCCAACAAAGTTTTTGTCATGTATGATGGCGATGAGGCTGGGCAGAAGGCAATTTTACGGCTTGCGCAGCTCTGTTGGCAAGTTCAACTCGAGCTTTTTGTAATACAACTTCCCGCAGAACATGATCCTGCTTCATTTTTACAAGAGCATGGGTCTCTTTCAAAGCTTCAGCAGGAGCCGCAGCCACTTTTTTCATTTTTTACGCAACGCCTTGGTAACGGTTTTTTGCAAAAAAATCTTCAGGAAAAACTAGAAATTGTTGGTCAATTTTTAGAAACCATTGCCACGCTTAACGATCCAATCCAACAAGACATTTTACTTCAACAAGCCGCTCAGACATTTGACATGCCTTTTAATGCGCTCAAAGAAAAATTAAAGCGTCAAAACAACCATAATCCCTCATTTCGCAATACCACGCAACCAGCAGATAAAACCCCCTTACTTCAACAAAAATCAGGGGAGGGAACATTAGAAAAAAAAATATTTTCTGTTATATTGAACAATAGTAAGGTACTCACTACCGACGATAGTAACTTTCTCAAAACATATTTAGCTGAGCCTTTTAGAACGCTTTTGCAGGAATATTGCACCCATAATTATGATTTTGGGGCTTTTTTTGCAAAACTTTCTCAAGATCAACAGCATTTAGTAAGCAGTCTTGCAATGGTAGAAAGGGAAAACTGTCATGAAACGGCATTTCGCGAACTCATGACTCAGTTACAGCGCAAGGAGTGGCGGCGCCTCAACGCTACATTGAAAGAAAAGATTGTGTGGGCACAGCAAGCGGGAGATATTGAAATGGTTCAAGAGACACTTGCTGAGATGCAAAAGGTACAAGAAATTTTGTTGCGTAAAGGAAACTCATGAGTAAAAAAATTCGGCTTAAGCCACAAATTTTTGAAGAGATTCTTGAACGAGCCCGTCACGCGGGTGGTGCAATCACGTACGAAGAAATTATTACACTCGGTGATGAGAACGATTTTTCAGAAGATGAATTTGAGCAATTATTTAAACTTTTTGAAAAAGAGCATATCGAGCTCTTTGTTGAAGGCGAACTAACTGCCGCAAAAAGGCCTCATGAAGAAGAGCCAGAAGAAGTAATTCGCGCTGATGATTTTAGCACATTTTCTGAGGGTGAAGAGATTGAGGAAGAGCCTATTGAAACCGCCGAAAGCTCTGACGATATTGAAGCTGATGATCTCATAGAAAAAGAGCAAGAAATTCACGCTTCCGAAACAACTCAAATTTCGGATGGCGTAAAATGTTATCTTCGCGAAATTGGCATCATTCCCCTGCTCAATAAAAAAACAGAAAAAGTTATTGCCGATCGTATTGCAAAAAGTAAGCATGACTCAATTGATGCTCTCTCAAAATTCCCCTGCATTCATCGTGACATTATAACAATTGGCGAGCGCCTTGAAAAAAACACAATCCCACTCAAAGATGTTATTCAGTTTTCTGATTTTGACCAAGAAAATCTTCCTCGATATGAAGAAGAAAAAGCAGGATTACTCGACAGCATCAATAAGATAAAAGACTTAGTTGAACATGAAGTAGAAATTTATCGCACGTACCGAAGCAAACTTTCTGATTCAAAGCAAAAAAAGAAAATGCTTGATGAAGTCAAAAAGAACAAAGAATCGATTAGTGCGGCAATTCAGCAGATCAAGCTCTCCAATAAACTCATTCGTTCGCTCGGCAAAAAGGTCGAAAAATATATCGTCAAGATCCGTGAAAAAAACATACATCTTTCAACAGCATCAGGTGAACTTGCCCCGCTTGAACGTAATAAAAAATTAAAAGAAGATGATAAAGCGCGAATTGAAGAGCTTAAAAAACAGATCAAAATTTCTGATAAGCTCATCTACAAGATAGAACACGAGATGGGATTGTCCCAAAATCGTGCCTTTGAACTCTACGACAAATTCATTATTGCACAAATTAACGATAAAAACGCCAAAGACGATCTTGCTCGAGCAAACTTGCGATTGGTAGTAAACATCGCAAAAAAATACGTCAATCGCGGGCTTCACTTTCTTGATCTGATTCAAGAAGGCAATATTGGTCTTATGAAAGCCGTAGAAAAATTTGAATTTGAGCGTGGATACAAATTTTCAACGTACGCAACCTGGTGGATCCGTCAGGCAATTACGCGCGCTATTGCCGATCAATCAAGAACAATTCGTGTCCCCGTACACATGGTTGAAACGCTTAATAAAATCAATAAAATTAAGCGAACCTACCTGCAAGAATTTGGTAAAGAGCCAAGTCATGAAGAACTTGCTAAAGAGCTCAATCTTGATGAAAAAAAGATTAAAAATATTATCAAGATTTCAAAAGAGCCGATCTCACTCGAAACCCCTGTTGGCGACAGTGATGATGCATTTATCAAAGACTTTATTGAAAATGAAAACGAAGTCTCTCCTGCTGATACCGTTGCTATAAATGACTTAAAAGAACATGTGCGCGAAATGCTCAAAACGCTGACGCCACGTGAAGAAAAAGTCATTAAAATGCGCTATGGTATTGATGTTGCTGCTGGTTATACGCTTGAAGAAATTGGTAAAGATTTTGGTGTGACGCGAGAACGTGTTCGTCAAATCGAAGTAAAGGCGCTGAGAAAGCTCAGGCATCCTTCACGGAGCAACAAGCTCAAGACATTTTTTGATCGTGAATTCGACATGCAATCAGCCACTACTCCAGTAGAAGCAATAGAAGACTCAGAAGAATAGTTAAAACTATGGTGTTGTAGAAAAAATTTATTAATACTAATACATGGAAATCGTACATACTTCCACATTACGGAAAGGATTAAGTCCAGATGGGTATAGCTGATAGTAGTAGCAGTGTTGTGTTTAATTTGATTGTCTTTCTTATTGCGTTGGCATTCTGCTCGCTTTTTTCATTTTTAGAAACAAGCATGATGGCACTCAGGCTTTTTCAGTTGAAAGAGCTTGCGCAAAGAACGGGGCGTTATCATGAACTCTTTAGAGCACTCGAAAAAGATCCTAACCGTCTTCTTAATGCCATTCTCATAGCCTACAATCTTGCAAATTACGTTGCTGCTGTCTCTGGAAGCTATTTTGTCGACGAAGCTCTTTCATCGCTTCCTGCAACAATACGATATACCATTAGTATGATTGCAGTCACGGCAGCGATACTTTTTATTGGGGATATTCTGCCAAAGAATATTGTCAAAAACAGAGGCGAAAAGTTTTTTGCATCTACACTCTGGCTCACCAATATCACGTACTACCTCATGTATCCGTTCGTTTCAATACTCAACCGTTTTACCAACACCATTGTCCGCTTTTTTCTTGGTGCCTCTGCAACAGATGAAGAGCCAATAGCATCAGAAAAAGAGATTCAATTTTTGATCTCTTACATCGATGAAAAAGGGCTCATGGACACTGAAAAAACAAATATGCTCCAGAGTATTTTTAGATTAGGAACAACAGCCGCTCGTGATATTATGGTCCCTGCACCAGACATTATTATGGTTGAAGCGAACAAATCAATTCAAGAAGCGCATCAAATTTTCAAAAAATGCCAATTTTCTCGGCTTCCTGTCTATAAAGATGATGTTAATAATGTCATTGGTATGCTCCATTTTAAAGACCTTCTTTCTTTTATCGCAGACAATGTTGATAAAAAAGTTAAAGAGGTCATGCGACCAATAATGTTTATCCCCGAAAGTATTCGTATCAACCAACTGCTTTCAGAATTCAAGGCAAAGCACATGCATATTGCCATGATTATCAATGAACATGGAAGTATCACGGGACTGGTGACGCTTGAAGACATTCTTGAAGAGATTGTCGGAGAAATTCATGATGAATATGAATCAATTACCGAAAAAATATTCCCGTTACCTTCGGGCGGCTGGCTTGCTGATGCAAGTATTGAGTTAGACAAGATATCTCAAACGCTTAAAATTCAGTTCGAGCGACCTGCGGGCGTTACCACACTTGGTGGCTTTATTATTGAGTATTTTCAACACTTTCCAGAACGTGGCGAAAAGATTCACTACAAAGGACACATCTTTGATATTCAGCAAACGACCAAAAAGAAAATTCTCCAAGTGCTCATCACCGTTGAGGAAAAAACTCCTGATCAGACGCTTCTTCCTCCAGCAGAAAAAAAAGAGTAGTCATCTAGAATTAGGGAGGGCTAGGTCAGCCTCCGCTCATGGTGAGCTTGTCGAATCCATAGGAGCGGTACTTCGCAATGTTATTGACCGCTCTTATCCTTCCCTTCGATACGCTTCGCTACTCTGGGTAAACTATCCCTTCGGGATACATTTTTTCTTCGAAAAAACACTGAGGATTCGCCCGATCCGCTCGCCCTGAGGGTTTACTCTGAGTAGCAGCGGGTAAAACAGATACAAACAAAGCGAAGAGCGGTAAGGTTTTAAGTCTTACCGCTCTTCGTTTTGTCAAAATAAAAATTCCTCAATCATTACACTTTTTGTTCAGCCGCTTCACGTTGTGCATCAAGACGCGCATGCGCAAATTGATTCACCATAGAAAGAAGGTGCCGTGCATTATTATAGGTAAGACGTTTTATTGCAGGTCCTATTTCAAGCCACTCACTATCAATATGTTCGGATGAAAGAGTAATTTCGGCATGTTCTGTTTCACCAATAAAAAAAGTTACACTTTTATCGACAAGTTCACGCTCTTGCCCACGATAATAGTAGGTTATTGTTTCAGAAAAACCTTTAATTGGAGAAACTATCAACCCTGTTTCTTCACGTACTTCACGTGATGCAGCTTCTTCAAGCGACTCGTTTTCCTCGACTTTTCCTTTTGGAAGATCCCAGTGTCCACCAATATAATGGAGCAGTAGGTAGTAGAGTTTGCCCGTGTCTTTATCACGACGATACACGACAATTCCCGCTGACTGTTCTTTCTTCATGCTCACCATTCCTCCTCGTATTCTTACTTTTCAAGCCCACAAAAGGTCTGGACTTCTCAGCAATTTTACCACACAGGCAAAGAAAAAGTGATTATTTTCCTTCAAATTTCTTTGTTTTAAGATTTTTTGCTGCCTATGCGCATAAACAACTCCCGTATTTTATAAAGTCTTGCATTTTTCTCGTGGATTTTCCTAAAGTGAGGGTGTCATCTTAATCAAACACCTTAAAAATGGTTCTTATGAAAACAAAAAAATTCTTACTCGCCCTGTTGATTGTTCCTACTCTTGTCTTCGCAAAACCTTTAGAACTCCCAAAATCAATACAGGCTCCGTCAGAATTGTTTGGTGAAAATGAAGAAATCTCCAACTTAACAGGGCTCAATTCTGTCCTACAATTACTTTATAGTCTTCCAGAGATAAGAACGCTTATTAAAACAACCACAAGCAAAGACCCATTTGTTCAAGCAACGGCTGCATTTTTTAAAAATCCAGCAAACGAAGCCCTTTACAAAAAAGTCTATACTGTGGCACCAAACAACACAGATCTCTCTGATAACGCAAAAAGCATCCCACAAGCTTGTATCAAACAGCTTTTTGATCAACTATTACTCAGTAATAAACAAGATCTCTATAATCTCTTTTTGAGTAAGCTTAGAGGGAAAGAGAATCTTATACTGTATGGCAATTACTTAAGCGTACCAGATACGTTTAACGATATTATCGATCAATCAAAATATCTTTTATTTTTTTTAAACAACTTAAATTCAGATAACGACTTCGACAAACAAATAGATATTTTGAAGAGTAAAAATAATGAGCTTGTCGGTTTTATTGCTCAGTACTACACGTACTACGATAATGACAGCCCAACTCTTTTGATAAATACAGATACCTATATTACCGTGTTCAAAGACTTTGATGATAATAAATGGTATCTGATTACCGCACAAGGCAAAATTGTATCAATTGATACACCAGCACGACTCAAGATGATGCCAAACAAAAAGCTGTTACTTTCTCCCGTCATTCTCGTTTACAAAAAAATAGACGTTGAAGACCTCACTATCTTCCCTGATTTTGTAAAAGCACTTGCTCGCATTTAAAAGGCCAGAGACACGCTTATCTTTTACAAAGCCTTGCCTTTTTCTCGTAGATTTTCCTAAAGTTAGGGTGTTATCTTTAACCCGACTTTCTAAAAAAGGTTCTTTTATGTACACAAAAAAATTCTTACTCACGCTGCTCGTGTTCTTTACACGTGCTGTCGCAGAGCCGATTAAGTTACCAATAATAAAAAATGAAAAAAATCAGCTTATAAATGTATCTGGACTCACTTCTGCGATCCAGCTCCTTTATAATATAACAGACTTGAGAGACGCAATTAGAGCGACAACCATAAAAAAACCACTATTTATTAAAAGAATCTCTAGACTTTTCACGAGACCTCTCGAGAAACCTTTACAACCAATCACACTCGGCCGCTACAATATTGTCATTGAAGCTGCAAAAGAACAATACGCCCCAAACAAAGAAAACGACCCTAGAACAATTATTCCGGATATTTTAGGAAAATCACTCACTCAAGAACAGCTCAATCATTTTTTTTCTTTTACTCACACCGCACCAGAAAAAGTAAAGGCCTCTCCAGCGACAATTTTGTCTACATCTTATACCCTCTTGTCTACAACTTATAGCCTCTTGTCAACATATCTTTCTGGGAATTACATAAGCAACCAATCACGCTATCTTTTAATAACAATCCAAGATCTAGCAACTACTCAAATAAAGGTCCCCGTAGATATTTTCAATTGTAAAGATAATGAACTAATTGGGCTCATTATCTTGAAATATAAACAGGATAAGACGCAATCAGAGGTAAAATGGATAAGCGAAGATGAATACAACACAATTATTAAAATCGACAACAATAAATGGATCAATTTTAAATATGGGTATGCAAACTACAAAAACGATCATAAATTTGAAACAGAAAATGTCACCAATGAGCAGGTGCAACATTTATCATCAAGACCTATTAATAATTTTTACTATTTCCCCGTCATTCTCGTTTACAAAAAAATAGACGTTGAAGACCTCACTATCTTCCCTGATTTTGTAAAAGCACTTGCTCGCATTTAAAAGGCCAGAGACACGCTTATCTTTTACAAAGCCTTGCCTTTTTCTCGTAGATTTTACTAAAGTTATGGTGTTATCTTTAACCCTCAGAAAGGCTTTTTTTATGTTCACAAAAAAATTACTGCTCGCGCTACTTTTTGCCCCTACGCTTGTCTCTGCACCCCCCTTAACTGTACCAGTCTTCCTAGCCATCTCGGAAGCAAATCCAAAGCAAAACGTAACATGGCTGAGTTCAGCTCTACAATTACTTTATAGTATTCCAGAGATTAGAAACGCACTTATTACCTCGACAAGCACAGACCCATTCGTTCGAGCCACAGCTGCATTTTTTAACGATCCAAAAAAAGAACTCTACAGGCCAATCTATAACGTTGCACCAAAAGCGAATACTTTTGATGGTATAATTGGCAACCCAATAAATCTTGTGCAAAATCTTATCAACAAAGGATTAGCTAGCGATCAACAAAAAGATTTGTTTTCTCTTCAGTTCGACAAAAAATCTCGGTCCGACCTCTTTATTGATTACAAAAGACTATCATCAACTCTTAAGGGAGAGGGTATTACCGACCAATCAAAATATCTTTTAATTATACTTGATGATCTATTTACCACCGATGACGAAAGTCTTCCCATCGATATTTTTACCTGTAAAAACAATGAACTCATCGGGTTTATTATTTTGGATTATAAAAAGGACGAAACCGAGAAAAACATCACATCATGGAAAACGAAAAGCTACTACAGAACCTACTTCAAAGACTCTACTGACAATACATGGTATATGGACTCTTTAAAAATTATTTGCAAAACAGATGATATAAAAAACATGCCTCTAGAGATAAATGAAGAAAGTTTAAAACGTATATTTAACCAAGAGATTAAAGCTGCGGGATCAACATATCAGTTCCCTGTCGTACTTGTTTACAAAAAAACTGACGTCTCCAAAGAATCAGAGAAAACTGAAACCTCTGAACTCGATCCAATGCCCGATTTTACAAAAGCGCTTGATCAAATTTAGACTATCAAAGTAAAGCAGAGTGAGTTTGCCGTATAACAAACTCACTCTGCTTTTTACAGGTGTCAAATCACGAAATTTGCACAAAAATGGCGATTTTGTTATACTTGTATTTAATATAAAGTAAAAAATAGCACAAAGAACAAGGCCATAACAATGCTCAAACAACTCTCTTTTGTTTCACGACAATGTATAAAAGTACTCGTATTTATCGCTTTGATAAACCCCACGTTTTTAAATGCCCTCAATACACACGCTCGTACTTTGCCAGAGCAACTCAGTGCATTTTCTGAACAAACTCACACTACTTCACTATTCAAAAAACCAGTCACTTTTAAAAACTATTCTCTGCGCTCGCTCATTTCAACAGTGCAAAAATTGGTCGTGAGGCACCCTTTTATTACCTCTGGTATTATTGCCACTCTTGCTCTCGGCACACTCTGGTATTTTAAAAAGTCTTGCGCCCCACCAATACTTCCTCTTAATATTAAAATACCTGATTCAAGCAAGCAAAAAGAGAGCAAAAAAGAGGAGAACCCTGTGAATATAAAAAAGATAGTAGGTGCAATAAACCTTATTGTACCTACAGTTATTACAGCAGCACCGGCCAATCTACCACGCGAATCAAATGCCTGTTGGCTCGCTTCAACCATCCAACTGATTTACAATATTCCAGAAGTCAAAGACGGGCTTATAAAAAACGCCTCAAGTGATTTTGGTAAAAAAACCGCTACACTTTTAAAAGCTATGGAGACAACAAAATCTGCCAAAGAACTTGAGCAGCTTTATCGTCCCGTCTATGAATCCGCCTGCAAAGAATTTAAAATAACTCCAGGAAGCTTTTCTCGTGTAGACTACCCCGTTGAAAGCCTTATTGTAGAGTCAAAAACAGGTAATTTGTTTGACTTCGACTTTGAGCTTGAAGATTCCTCCATCTTTAAATCCATTTTCGGTACAGACTTCTTTGCTCCCTTTAAATCACAACAACTTATTTTTAGCTGGAAGAATGCTGTAAACTATTTCTCTTCAAAAGAGCCATTTAAACTGCTCAAAACAAAAAAAAACACCGCACTATTTTTTCTGCATTTTAGAAAACATGTTAGCCCCAAATCCCCCAGGAACACTCGACCTACCATTGGTTCTTCCCTTAGCCGATAAATCATATGAACTCATAGGATTTATTGTCCAGGTTTGCACATTCAATAAGAATAATTCAACGTGGAATGGCTATCATTTTAAGACTTATGTCAAAGATCAATACGATCCTCAACATAACTGGTATGTTTGTGACGATCTGGCGCAAAATATCCAAAAAGTTGAAGTCAAAGATATAACAACCTGGCCACAGAAAGACACTCTCTGGCCACAGAAAAGCACTTTCCCTTCTATACTTGTTTATCGCCAACTTACAGACCCTTCGCCTGATTTTGCAAGAGCGCTAGATCAAATTTAGTAGACCACTTACCGCTTATCTCCCTCGATACAACCCTTCGGGTCACTCGGGATGAACGGTGAGAGTGCATTTAGTCAAAGTAAAGCAGAGGGCGTTTGTCGTATAACAAACGCCCTCTGCTTTTTTAAATATATTCGTTAATCTCTTTACTGCTCTTATGGATTCGATACATTTTGGCATTCGCCAAAACACTCACCATGAGCAGAGAAAGCTCATTTTACACCGCTCACACAGCAGCATGCCCCTGCATTGCAGCCAACTGATGATTATAAATACCTTCAAGCAGATCAACCATCGCTCGCTTTACCCGTTGTGCTGCAAGAGGACGCAACTTCAACATCCATTGCATTGATTTTCTCACCGTAAGCCCCATCGCTGCCGTCAAATCAAAACGCCCATTCCGCAAGCACAACTCGCCGTTTCCTATGCACAGCCGTGCTGAGAGTTGCTGCTCACGCTCTATCATATTTTCAGGAGCTGACGCTAACAATGCATCAATAGACACCGTTTTACTCAACCGATCCATAAACTGCATGCCCCCATCAAATGCTGCCTTATTAAATTCTTTATTGCCTAAGAACTCCTGCATGCCCTTCATCGCTGGTCTTTGTGCAAGCAAGAATGAACCAAGTACTTCAGCAAGGTAATCGCTTGGCATATCTGCAAAAGGTGGCATCTCAAGCCCTGGAATTTCACCACGCCCAACATCCGCACCATCAAAGCCTTCTCGCTCTTGTCGCATCAAGCGATCATGTTCTTCCAATACGGCAGGAAGCTCTTCCGCCATACGAGAGTCTACTTCATAAGTTCCCGCATCCCAATTTGGCTTGAAATAACGCAACGCAGGATGAGCGCGCATTGCCGCATCAAGACGCTGCTGAGGAATTGCACGCAGAGGTGTAATCATCGCTCTCACGGTATCAAATGCAATAACCGCAATCTGTCCTGCAACTGCTGGAATACTCGAAATTGGATCGGCCAATTTAAGAGGACCAATATAATAATGGCCCAAGGTACCTGCAAGGCTCAAGGTCAAATCAAGTAAAGGAATTTCAAGATTAATTGCATTTGCAAGACTTCCCGACCAGCGAGCAGACTGCACATACACCAACGTCGTAATATCAGTGAAATCATTAAAGACAATTTGCCCCTGCTGGAAGATAAACGCGCCAATATCGGTAACTACCCTCAAGGCATTCGTAAAGAGTGGTGTAAGACCAAGGGCATCAAGTGCTTGGCGCGCAAATTGACCAAATGGTGTCTGCTCAAAAGCATACTTAACTTGAAGCGCAACAAGCTTAGCAACCTCAATCCAATACGCTATTTCACGAATAAGCCATTCAATATTCCAGAATGAAACACGCCGTGCATTTGCCTCAGCAACAGCAGCCTGTTGAACCATAATATCTGCCAACGCTGTGTTCCGTGCAACTTGCTCTATGATCGCATTCATATCACTCTTAAATTTATCTTGCCCTTGCCTCAACGCTGCATTCACGCCATCTTTAATCGCCTGATTAAGATCATTTCTAAACTCAAAAGAAAGCGTTAGATCTTCAGGCCGCAACAATTTTGTAAGCGTGACCGGATCGGTAAAACTAATAGAGGTGCCAATTATATGCGTCTGAATCTGCGCACCAGGAATTCCCAACATTTCATCAAACTCAAAACGAAGCCCTGCCGTGCCGACTTGCACAATCGTCGCTATGTCAAAAACATTACCAAGTTTAAGTCGGCCATCAAGCGCCAAATTGATTCCTTTCACAAGATGGAGTAGTAAGTGCGCATTAGGGCCAGCCAACCCATCAAAACTTGTCATTTCAAAAATGCCGCCAATTACGACACGCGGTATTCTTCCCTTGACCTCAATTCCTCCCGAGTCAAGGATAAAACCTCCGCTTAATTCTTCACCCAAAACATCTACCGCCAGTGTTCCTCCCATTCCTCGTGGAACAATAATATCCCCTATCTGCATATCCACTGGTACAAATTTGAGCTGCATCTGCCTCACACGGAACGGAATAAAATGACGCAATGATTCAAGCGTATTTGGGTCAACGCCCGTTTCTTCGAGAATAAAGACAATCGTATTTATAAGATCAGGTGGATTATGAATATCAATATCTATTGCGATGTTGGAAATATCTGCACCCAATGCAACAGCACAATGACCATCCATCTGACTGTGTGTACCAAGCGTAACATCGCCTGCCAATCCAATGGTGCCGGGAATAAGTGCCGAAATACCAAAGTCTGCAAACATTGCGATAATATTTTCATACGTTTGTGTCGCTTTTAAGCCAAGGTTTCCGAACGCAATACCGGGGACACCGAATGGATTATTCCACACATTAAGCATACTTCCATCAATACCGCATGCAACGGTTGAAAACATAAAATTAGCACTATAAATAAGTGGCGTTGCATCTGGTTCTGGAATAAAGGTAAACGTTCCGCCAAGACCAATTGCAGGCTCTCCGCGCAACACAATATTAAGACCCGCACCCTGAAACCGCATTGGCCAGGTTGGAGAACCTATATTAAAGCCAAGTGCACCTGAAGAGAGTCCAATCCTAAACATAGCATTGCGAGGCGAAAGTGGATCAATGGTTCCATACATTACCATACCCGCAGGATCAGTTCCCGTCTGGAGAACATATTGTCCAAGCACTTTATTGATAATATTGCTCGTATCATCAATAACAATACCACTCATAAAATTAAAGCCTGGATAGATAGGCATATTACCAATGGCAGTCTGAATTGTACTCAAAACAAAACGAGTAGTCCCTAATTTTAAGAGCGTGATTGCATCAGAAAAAATGCTCGATGTTTGTGTCAAAAATGGAAAGATTTGTGGTAAAGAGACACCATTTGGCAACGACGCTGCAACCATAAGGCCAATACCGCTCTGCGTACTTCCACCAACTTGGAGCGCTAAATCACCCACAATATCATTAAATACTTTTGCTTTTCCTCCGACACAAACCCAGAATTGCGCCGTTGCTATATTTTTAACAATATCGCTCTGCATGATATTTTGCACAAACTGTGAAACCGTATCGGTTGGGCTTGGTTCCGGTTGCTTCGCGGGAGTAAGCGGCTTTTCAAACGGACTCTTGTTCGAGCTTTCCAAGCCCAGCGCGGTATTAATTGTTTTTTCGAGCGTCTGGAGAATAGGTACTGCAAATTTTTTCTTGATCACGTCAGTGTATATTTTTTTAACGATCGGTAGCACAACGGCATCACCAAGCGAACGCGTCTGAAATTCACCCTCCATACTTGCACGCAAATCGTAAATCTCTATTTTGCTCAATTCGCTCAACCCTGGAATATCGCCAGAAATGTTTGCAAATGGACGCCATTTTATATCGCGTAAGGTAGGAATTTCAATAGAAAATGTAGCAACAGGCGCAGCGCTCCAATCAACTGATACAAGTCCAGCTAATGGAATACCAAGAACAGTCATGTTTCCCGATAAAATTCCTTTTCTATTACCAAGATCTAAAGAAATCGACAGTCGATTGAGTTCAACCTGAAAAAGATTTGTGCTCGCTGCTGTCGCCCGTCCACAAAGCATGATGCCATCTACTTTTGAAATGCGAATCGATGACCCGACCGTTATTTGATCAAAATCTGAACCGGCTAACTCTGGCAGAAGGCTCGTCAACGGTTGATCACCAAGCGTAATAAGTGCTGTCGTATTATTTCCCACATCATCAACAATACCCTTACACGTAATCGGTAATGTTAAAAATGTAGCATCCATTGAGTACACATTGCCCGCATCTGAATAGCGTTGCGTGAAATTGGTAAACGTAATTGGTTTATTCGGAATTGGTTCTGCAACGGCAGGTGAACCAGGCGTTGCCCCACTCAAGAGCCCTTCAACCTGCGTCCCCTTATTTGAATAAAATTTATAAAATCCATTCACCACAAACGTATCAAAGATAGTTCCCTGTGTTTGTGGAATTAAAGTAGAAAGCGTTCGTGAAACCGGTGATGACATAACAAAATCGGGCTGAGCTCCCGCTTCTAAACTGCCATTAAACGTATAAGGTGTTCCATCGATACTCGTTGTTATCGTGAGCGTCGTTGAACCATTGCTATCAAAACGAACCGATGCTGCTGTTACTTCGCCCGTTCTTCCAGGCACAATTTCGAGTTGCCTTTGCCCCTCGGGGAATGTAATTCCCAAGGTAAATTGTTGCACGGCAACCACAAATGGGTCGCCTACTCCTGTACCTCCGCTTACGGTAAAATCGAGACTCTGTAATGATGCCTGAGCACGCCGCCCAAAAAGAAGCAGATTCCCCGTAATATCCAACACTCCTCCAAAGAGATATCCACCTCCAGATGGAACATTTGAATAAAGAGTTGTTACGACCTGATCAAGTATCAAAGGCCCCATATAAAGAGTTGATAAAGAATTTTGACGGGCATATTCCTTAAGTTCTTCGGCAAAAGGATCTACCGAAACTATCCCTGCATTATTTTGTAGCCCCCAACTTTGCGCGGGGAACGTAATATTAACAGGAATAGTAGGAGAAGTTCCATCGGGGGTAAGCTGAACACCTTGAGATGCTATTGGATGAGTAACTCCATCAACATCCCGCCACGAAAGTCTTGTTACTCGAGCCATCGAACTAAAACAGATCGACAATCCCAAAATACTTAACATACACCGTACAGAAATCTTCATGACAACTCCCTAGGTTCAAAAAATCTATCCCTTATCGAGTAACATCTTCAAAAACAAAAGGTCAAGAATATTGCAAAATAAAAAAAATCTCGAAAAGATAAGAAATTAGGAGTTGTTTTTCTAAAAAAAAGGATTTGGTATGTCAAAACTCTTTTTCGCTCTTTGTCTTATGATGCCATTCATTGAAAATGGATCATTGCAAACGGCCCCCCCGGAATCTTTAAAAACAATGATACTCCCGGCGCTCAAGACATTGTCTCGTTCACCAAGAGAACCGCGTGCGCCAGGAGAGCTCGGTACTGTTGGCAAGAAAACAGCAGAAACATTACAAGCATTAACACTCCTCCAATCAATAGGAATCCACCAAGCATCAATTATTTCTAACCATGACGCTAAGCTTTTTTTAAAAGGTCTCAATAATAGCGTTAAATCCGACTGGGCACTTTCAGCAGGCGCGGAAGAAAATGCGTTCGAAGCAAGACGTATTCTTACCTTAATTGATGAACAGACACAACAACCATTTTTGCGTATTTATGAGTCACGTGCAGATGTAGCCGGAAGTCTTGTTGAGTTTTATTTTTCTAATATTACATTCACCGGAAAAATGAAATTTAATGGAGGACTTGGTCTCCAAGGTGATATCGCATCAGAAGGAACCGCACGTGTTCTTGGGTCTGGCTCATTTGGTGCAGATCTCAACGTTGGTGGCTACACTTTTTTACGAGGCAACGTAGAAGTAAGTCTGAATCAGACCATTGGTGGAGCCCTTTCTGTCGGAGGCGACCTCGGCTGTATTGGTGCACTACATGTTGCAAAAAATACAACACTCGATGGAGATCTTTTAGTCGCAGGAAGTACGCAACTTGGCGACACTACTATTTTGCAACCAAAAAACTCGGAAAGCTCACTTATACGATTCAATCAACTCAACGGGTCGGAAAAAGCACGAATCAGCACCACCACACTTCTTGACGAAGATGGTCTTTTTGTCAGCGTTGATAGTGGCGCTACAAAAAATCTTTATGTCACACAAGAAGGGTCGCTCGAACTTAATAGTCCACAAACACTCGATCTTATTATGAATGGTAATACAAACAGAGCCATTCGCAGCTCATGGGCTCTATCCGCCGGAACAGAGATTGATAATATTGGTTCAACACGCAGAACATTGACGCTTTCTGACCTTATTAATGCAAGAAATATAATCCGTATTTATGAAGCACGAAATGATGTCGTAGGCAATTTAGCCGAAGTGTCGTGTGATAATGTTTCGTTGCTTGGCAATGGCATCCTTTCTATAAACGGGCCTGTCTCTATTTCAGGAATCCATGGAGCCGCAACCGTAACACTTAACAACAATGACCTGCAGCTCAACAATGGAAATATCTTTGCCGTACAAGGTACTTTCTCCGGCACTGTTGGCATTGGCGGAGCGCCCTCTGATACCTACCAATTGGTCGTCGTTAACGATTCTCATTTTTCAGGAAACACTCTTACCGATGGCGTCGTAAACTCACTCGGTGGATTTAATCTTACATCAGGAGATTCGTTTCTTTCTGTGAACGATATTCCTCTTCTTCAAACACCGGGAACTGAAAATGTGTTTCTTGGATTGAATGCAGGTAGTTTTTATGTCAGTGGTTCTGGCAATACCGTCTGTGGAACGGGTGCGGCAAAAACGATCGACTTTGGGTCTGACAATGTAGTCGTTGGCAAGAACGCTCTTCCTGATATTTATGATGGAAACTACAATACCATTGTTGGGACAAATGCAGGCAGCGCGTACAAAGACACAGAAAGCAACAATATCTGTATCGGTCATAATACCGCAGGAACAGAGGGTGACACCGATTCAATCCATATCGGCAATGGAATCCAGCAGACATTTATTGATGGAATACAAGGAATCAACATAGGCCTTGCTGCTTCACTTGTTGGAATTAATGCAAATGATCAACTCGGAACTCACGCAACGCTCTTTTCGGTTGATGGGTCACTTGCAGTCGCTCATGCAATAAATGCAACGGGAGCCATCCAATTCTCTTCAATTGTGCTTCCTGCAGGCACCGAACAACTCTATGCTACTGGGTCGCCAACACAGACCACTCGTATTTTGTATGGATTTTGGGACGAGGCTCAACAGAAATTAATTAACGATACGGACGGATTCGAAATTGTACGTTCGGTAACACCTGGCCAATATAACATCACGATAACGCCGAATTTTTCTGCGATTCCAACCATTTCGATTACTCCCTCTAATCAAGATTCAATTGCTTATATCAGCAATCCAGGCATTGATGGTTTTACTCTCCAATATCGGACCTATACTCCCGTTACCTGGGGCACTCCGATTGAAACGAGTAGCGGCGGAGCGTTTGCTGACACCTATGGGAGTTTTTACATTACTATTATCGGCAAACATTAATAGTTTAGGTATAGTAAAGCATGCTTTCACTATACCTATCACCTTTTTTTGAGTCGATCTATGTCTTTGTTAAAAAAAACACTCCAGATTATTTTTGCTCCTCATGTATTGACACTCTGTTTTGTCGTTTCCGTTTTTAACACTTGTGCATCTGAATCGCCTGACTCGTTTCTTTCTGATCCATTTGCTATGTGCAAAAACATAGAAAATGCAATCGATAAAAAGAACCTCAAGTCCGCGTGCGAAGAAGTCATTGTCAAATCACATCCCCCAAAGCACCCTGAAAAGATAAAAGAAACTCCTGTTGACCGCTCACGAAAAACACTCAACACCGAGATAAAAGCAGGGATACAGCGTATTGAAACTATCCACACACTCATTACTCAAAACAACCTCTTTAAATCAAAAAGCTCAGAGCCAAACAACCCAGAGATTTTTAAAACAGAAGAATATCGTAAAACAGCGCTCTTTGCATGCATTTATTACGGGAAAAAAAGTGAGGCACAAAAAATTCTGAGACTCTATCCAGATCTTATCAATGCCACTGACACACAAAATCGTTCAATACTCCACACCCTTGTTAACGGCATCAGCACAAAACTGTACACGGGTAGCATCACCTGGTCAACTATCTCAAAAGACACGTTGAACCAAAAAAAATCTGCTGACATGTTTACAGAAACTTCATTGCAAAAATGGTTCTCGCTTTTTCATTTTATTCTCTCACGCCCTCTTGAATTAAAAACTGCTTTACATAACAAAGAAAGCGAGTCGATTCTTGAAACTATTATTGCTCTACAAAAACAGGTGAAAAGTTTTAAAGAATTTTTACCTGAAAAGCGCTTTCAGACCTGTTACATGCTTGAAAAAATGTATGTTCAACTCGACATACAATTAAGAGTCGAACACTATCCTCAATCAATTACGGACGAGGAACTACACAATAGTATCACCACGTACAAGGGCTCGCCAGAACACTATTACCCTTTTATTAAACCTTATAGTGAACATCAATTTTTTTTAACGGCAATAAGAAAGCGTAACGACCAACTCGCAACACTCCTTCTTGAGAACAACCCTTCCCTCATTTTTGCCACAGTCCCTCTTAACAAAAATAATCCAAGCGCGTTTGAATATTACTTACAACTTTCCTGTCGCAATAAAGAGATGGGGACGGTGCTCACGACCGAAAGTTTTTTCAATTTAACAAAAGCAGGGAGAGCCGCTCTTCACAGTCTGTTTAAAAAAATTCTTTTCGAACGACTCGAGCAAAATGATTCAAATGCAGCCGCCATTTTAATTAAAAATATTCCAAAAGCACTCGCCTATACCCAAGGCTCGCTCAAAAATACGCCTCTGCATATTGCAATGGGGAAAAAACGATGGGATACGATATCCCTTCTCATCAAAAAAGGTGCTGATCTTCAAGTAGAAAACAAGAATAACATAACTCCTCTCGACAAGCTTTTTAACGGAAAAAAAGACTTTTTTACTATCGTTAAAAAACTTAATCCAAATATTGTCAAAGACCATACTCCCTCAAAGACAACAAAGGACAAAGACTATTTTAAAACACTGTGCCACAAATATATTATCGCCCTCAGTCCACTCAGTACTAAAAAAAATCTTAATTTGTCAGAAGAAGAAAAAGCCAATTATTCACGCTATTTCAAAAAAACACCTTGCGAAAGTTTTGAAAACCTTCTTAAACAACGGAATCAAAAAAAGCTCGAAAAAGAAAAAGAAATCGAAGAGAAGCAGTAGTTTTCAATACCGCTCCTCTTACAAAAAATATTTTAAGAAAAACTCACTTATAATCTTGCCTCCAAAGCCGCAATACGCGCTTGCAAATCTGCTATTACCGCACGCAACTCTTTTACTTCTTTGAGTAAAAGAATAGGAACATGCTGGTATTTGACCCCCATGGGTAAATGCCCACTGTCCTTAATCACAAGCTCTGGAAGGATTTCTTCAACTTCTTCTGCGATCAAGCCATACCACAACTCTTTTGTTTCAGAATCTTTGTAGTTAAAAGAGACGGGATGCAGATCTGAAGCCCTCTTGTTTGCTGGAATTTCTTGAATATTTTCTTTAAATCTAATTGAAGATGCCGGCGCACCGATCTTGTGACTAGAGTTGCAGTAGACAATTTGCCCAGAGTCACTTGACTTTGTCCAGATACCATCTATATAACAGGCATCATGCGCAGCAGCACCTTGTATGCGAATTATATTGGACTCGCCGACAACACCGACGTTTTGATCACCTATAATAACGTTATTTGTTTCGGAGCTTGTATAGGCATTCCCTGCAAGATACCCGACTAAAATATTATTTGATCCTGTAGTTAGCAGATTTCCTGCATTGTTTCCTAATGCCACATTGAAAGCACCACCCGTCAATGCATTGAGACTAAGATGCCCCACGGCTGTATTGCCCGAACCATACTGATTTAGTCGTAGAGCATAATTTCCTATAGCTGTATTATAGCTAGCACTGTAGCTCGAAGTTGCTTGTCCAAGAGCAGAATAACCTAGAGCCACATTGTGGAACCCCGTTACTGTTGTTGCACCTGCATAGGCTCCTATAAAGGTATTATTTCCTCCGCTTGAGACTGATACTCCTGCCGATCTTCCTACAAAGGTACCTCCAAGGGTCGTTGAAGCAGCTCCAGCACTATGTCCTACTGCCGTATTATCAGCGTTTGTTACATTTGTAGTAAGTGCATTATACCCAACGGCGGTGTTACCTGTCCCTGTTGTATTTGCATCAAGCGCATATGACCCCACAGCCGTCAGTTGGCCTGCTGTAGCAACATAAAGGGCTTTATTCCCGACGCCAGTATTGTCGCTCCCTATATCAGCATTACCACCTGCGAGATACCCCACACAGGTATTTCGAGCCCCCGTTGTTGTTAAGAGGCCAGAAGCTCCTCCGACAAAAATATTTTGAACCCCTGAGGTCAGCGCCTCACCAGACCGGTGACCAATGGCGGTATTTTCACCACCAACTGTGGGGACAAAATTCGTGAGCGCATTATACCCGAATGCCGTATTGTAACTGCCAGTAACTGCTGCATCTAACGCGTTTGATCCCACTGCAGTATTTTCAGAGCCCGTGCAAGATGTAAGCGTGCTATAACCAAGAGCAGAATTATTGGTTCCTGTGGTACAACTTTGTAACGCATAATACCCAACGGCCGTGTTACCAGTTCCCGTTGAAGCAAGATTTAATGCATAAAAACCGACCGCAGTTTGATTGCTGACTGTTGTATTTAAAAGAGCCCCAGCACCAAGAGCTGTATTTGCAGAACCCGTTGAATTGGTATAAAGAGCTGCATCACCAACAGCGACATTATTGGTTCCTGATAAGTTATAATACATCGCGCTTAGTCCAACTGCAGCATTATAATTTCCTATGGTATTGGTAAGCATTGCATTTAATCCAACCGCCGTATTAGAATTCCCTGTCGTTGTACTTTGTAAAGCAGCGCGTCCACAGCCAGTATTTCCCGCCCCTCCAGAAACAGCGGCTAAGCTTAATAATGCACCAACGCCACAACCTGTATTATTGCCACCGGTAAGCGTTAAGTTCCCCGCATTGTCGCCGACAAAAATATTGGTCACGGGGGATGTTGGGCCGGAATGATGAATGTAAGGGGTGGTGCCTTCAGTAATCACCGTTGTCGCATCAAGATTGATGTTTTTGTAAAATTCAACCGTTCCAGTATTTCTAATTGCCATACGTGCGGTTGGGCCCGTGTTATTTGTTGCACTCGTTCCTAGTACAATTGCGCCACCAGCACCTGCGGTGGTATCACCACCAAGCGTGATCAGGGAGGTTCCATAGCCGCTATTTGGAATGACAGGGGTGCTTGGGTTGGTGATATCGTAGTAATTGAAAGCAAGATTTATTCGGTCAAAAGATGAGACGCTGGGCATTCCTGCTGCGTATTTGTTAGTGTAAATAATGCCAGAGTCGGTTATAGCACTTACATCGTCCGATGTATTCATGGTTAAGGTTTTTCTGGTCATCATGTGCACATTGCCGGTTGTGCTTAAATTACCATTCAGGCTAAACCCACCGGTTGTTGAGGTTGCGAGTTTATTATTGGTATCAATACCTACGACGTTAAGAGCGGTTGCTCCATTGCTGACATTTACTCCACCGATGTAACAAGCGGTTTGAGCGGCGACACCAAGGCGGGTTGTTTGTGTTTCAGAGGCAGTACCAGAAACACCCGAACCAATACAAATATTATTCGATTCACTTGAGGTATATCCTGACCCTGCATTACGACCAATAGCCGTGTTGTCCGTTCCCGTTGTCACCGCAGAGAGCGCCCCTGAACCAACGCCGGTATTACTTGTTCCTGAACTTATCAAAGCTCCCGCACTTGCACCAATACCGGTATTATTAGTGCCCGATGCAGCAACATTGACCGTTCCTGATCCTGAAAAAAAAGTCCCTGTTGCTGGAGAACTGATGGTGAAATTTGCACCAATAGGAGCAAGTGTAACAATTGAGGCTTGTGCTGGAGCTACGAGTTGCCATGATTTTCTGTCTGAGCTTGTTTTAACATACCCAGTAATAGTAGGAGTACCCGTTACATCTTCTTCAACCTGAATGCCAGATCCACCTCCACTTGCTGCAGCACCGCCCTTGTTAATGGTAATTAATTTGTCAGTTACTTCTAAGTCAGTCGTCTTCACCCAAGTAAGCGTTCCACCAACATTAACCGTATCACCTGCACCGCCGATATTAATCGTCGTTACCCCAGATCCTGTACCAATATTAATAGTTTGGGTTGTTGTTGCTGTTCCGAGATTAATTACTTCTGCATTTGTCGTTCCAATATTTAAGGTATCCGTACCTCCTGTTGCAGTCACATCAATACCACCATCTGCATACACGGCACTGGGTACCGTCACGATACCACTGCCTGCTGTGTTTGCAATGGTAATACGATCAACACCTTCAGTCTGAATTCTCAATCCAAAGGCATCTGTTGTTCCCAAAATCGCTGAGGCAACACCAAATGCATTACCACCATTTGCAAAATAACTTCCCGCGGCAAAAGGAGACCAACTTAATACCCCCGACCCATTTGTTGTTAATGCATAGCCATTGGTTCCTGCTGTTGTCGGCAGGGTCAAGGTGTAGTCTACTCCCAAAGCTGCAGGCGCCTGAATTGCGGCATAATTTGTTCCGCCGCCCGTTGCTTCATAAAACTTCAGTTGCCCTTGGTTTGAAAGCGTTGCTCCTGTAAATGAAGGGGCGCTTGTGGTCGCTACACTCTGATTTAAAGAGATTGTCCCCGAACCAGGATCAAACGAAACTGTACCTGCAGAGGCTGCAGATAATGAAATATTATACGTCAATGGCTCAAACGTAATTGCACCAGCAGTACTCGATGCTTTCATCACAAAACTGGTAGCGGTTCTTGTACCAAAATAATCACTGGGAACCAATTCTTCTTCACTCGTACACAATGCACCTGCATCCAGTTGAGTATTATTTTTGATCTGTTTATTTAAACAGGCATAGTAGAGCAACGGAAACACTCGAGACGTTATCGCTGTTATCTCTTTTTTTTGTGGCCCTAAAAACCACTTATAAATATGCGGTACGAGTAGAATTTCACCAACATCAAGAGAAATCGATGCGACTGCGGCCCATTGCATCAACAATAAGGCACCAAGCAGATTCATTAATATATTTTTTTTCATTACAACTTTCCTCACCTATACAGACCTGGCTCTTTATACTTTTGTACAAAGAGCCAGGAAAATTAAATTGTTTATGCAGGGGTAAATGACATATAATGCACCGCAAAGCTTGATGAATCTGCAAGCAATGTATCTGCTGTAGCTCCTGAATACCGAACCCGTATCGTATCTGCAGCGGTTAGCGATACAATTGTCGTTAAATTAATCATGCGCGTATCTGTTCCACTATCACTCGAAATAAGTGTCGGAACTACAATTCGTGCTTGAGCACCAGGGATAACTGTTACAGTACCATTAAGGAATACGCTAATTTCTTTTGTACCTACTTCACCAATCTGAGCACAGACCTGCGCAGTAACAAAATAAAATCCTGTTACCGGAGCTGTGTAAATACCCGTTGTATTGTCATAGCTTGGATTTGTATCATAATTCTCTGTCCCAAAGACAATGGTCGAAACAGCCGTTGCAGGCGTAATATTAGTTCCTACATATGCCGCTGCTTTGTATTTTGACCCGTAGGTTGTATTGCCCGATGAATCAATAGAAAGTCGCGTGGTACCATTGGTTACTAAATTCAATGCAAATGCGTCAGTTGTTCCTACCGTGAGCACAGCACCTGCAATGTTATTAAGGGCTGTTGCTGTAATAGTTCCTGCTGCAAAATTACCAGATCCATCACGTGCCACAATGGCACTTGCTGTATTGGCTGCTGTTGCAGTCGTTGCACTATTTGATACTTTTAATGCCGTTGAAATAGTCGCCAACTTGGTATCTACAATGCCTGCCGATGCATGAACATCAGCGTCTACAATAAGTGAGGAAGAAAGTATGCCCGTGGTAACCGCATTATGAACAATACCTGCTACGGTCATACCAGAAAGCGTTAAGCCCACAAAACTAGGAGAGTCGGTTGTTGCAACACCTTGATTCAGCGTAAAACCAGAAGCTCCCGGAGTGATTGTTACGATCCCCGCTGTTGCAGGCGCTTTTAACAACCAACTCGCACGCGTATTCCCCGTTTTTGCATAGGCTGTGTTTACCGCGTTTTCTTCAATTTGAATACCTGCATCATCGCCAGATGCAACAGCTCCATCTTTATTGATCGTAATTAACTTATCAGTTACCTGTAGATCTGTTGTCTTCACCCAGGTAAGCGTACCACCAATATTAACCGTGTCGCCTGCACCGCCAATATTAATGGTTGTAACACCGGTTCCTGTACCCATATTAATCGTTTGAACAGTACTTGCAGTTCCCAAATTAATTACTTCTGCATTGGTCGTACCAATATTCAAGGTATCAGTGCCTGCGGTAGCCGTCACATCAATACCACCATCTGCATACACGGCACTTGGTATCGTCACGATACCACTGCCTGCAGTGTTTGCAATGGTAATACGATCAGCACCTTCAGTCTGAATTCTCAACCCAAAGGCATCCGTTGTCCCCAAAATCGCTGAGGCAACACCAAAGGCATTACCGCCGTTTGCAAAATAACTTCCCGCTGGTGCCAAACTTGCCCAACTTAGTACACCCGACCCATTTGTTGTTAATGCATAGCCATTGGTTCCTGCTGTTGTCGGTAGGGTCAAGGTGTAGTCTACTCCCAAAGCTGCAGGCGCCTGAATTGCAGCAAAATTTGTGCCGCCAGCCGTTGCTTCATAAAGCTTCAGCTGCCCTTGATTTTCGAGTGAAACAGTTCCTGCTGCAAAATTACCAGAAGCATCACGTGCCACAATGGCACTTGCTGTGTTGGCTGCTGTTGCAGTCGTTGCACTATTTGATACTTTTAATGCCGTTGAAATCGTTGCTAACTTTGTATCAACAATGCCTGCCGCTGCATCAACATCTGCGTTTACAATAAGTGAGGAAGAAAGTACGCCCGTTGTAATTGCATTATGAACAACACCTGCTACGGTAAATGCTGGAATTGCAATCGCGCCACTACCTGCTGTGTTTGCAATGGTAATACGATCAGCACCTTCAGTCTGAATTCTCAACCCAAAGGCATCGGTTGTTCCCAAAATCGCTGAGGCAACACCAAATGCATTACCACCATTTGCAAAATAGCTTCCTGCGGCAAAAGGCGACCACCCCAATACACCTGACCCATTTGTTGTCAATGCATAACCATTGGTTCCTGCTGTTGTCGGCAAGGTCAAAGTGTAGGATGCTCCCAGCGCTGCAGGTGCTTGAATAGCTACAAAATCGGTACCACCGCCGGTTGCTTCATAAAGCTTCAGTTGCCCTTGGTTTGAAAGACTGGCTCCCGTAAACGTTGGCGCACTTGTTGTTGACATGCTCTGGTTAATTGCAATTGTTCCTGCTGCAGGATCAAACGAAACAGTACCTGCAGAAGCTGCAGAAAGCGTAATATTGTTCGTTAAAGGCTCAAAGGTAATTGCACCCGAAGTACTTGATGCTTTCATCACAAAACTAGTAGCTGTTCTGGTTCCAAGATAGCCATCAGGAGCAGTCCCTTCTCCATCAATACCAATATCAAGTTGCTTGCTGCCAACGGTCTGTTTGACCGCAAGAATACCATCAACAATATTCGTATCATTAACCGTTGTTGTCCCATCAACAGAAAGATTTCCCGGAACGTGCAGGTCACCCAAAAGTGTAAAATCCCCTGCTGTCAATGTACCCGGAACATTCAAGTCACCTGTAAGCGTAAATGCCCCTGCGGTTAAAGTACCTGGAACATTAAGATCCCCCGTAAGTACAATATCTCCAGCAGTAAGCGTGCCCGGAACGTCAAGATTTCCCGCAAGGGTAATATTACTTGCGGTAAATTGTCCGCCAACAAAAAGATCCCCATCTACATTTAGATCGCGAGGCAAAGGATAAAGTTCTGAATCAGCTGGAACTTGAGTCGGGGCATTTGGTCGTGGTGCACGAACACTGTATAAAGTAAGATACTGTCGCGCTTTATTAAGAAGAATTTCTTCAGAAATAGAACACTCTTTATGATTACAATAATTTTCTAAAACAGTAACCGCATCTTTAAGAGCATACGACAATTCAAGAGCACAAGGTTGTGCATCACCTGTTTTTAAAACCCGAGAAAAGTGTGAAAGTGACTGTGCGGTCTGATCATCTGCAAGCACAACAGCTGCATCAAAAATTGAATTTAATGCAGCTCGGTGCACAGAACAATCAACGTGTTCACTGGCTAAACAAAGCGCACGCGCATTATTTATGTCTCTTATCGCAGATGCTTCTTCTTGAGCAAAAAAACTGTGCGGCATAAGACTCAGAGCCATCACCCCTATACCTAAATATCCACCTAACAATGCAACCACTGTTGATTGATGCTTCTGATCCATACTGCATTCCTTTTTTAGAAAAAATAAAAAATCTTAAAGACACAGAAAAAATCTTTATTTATAGAATCACTCCCTCAATAAGACCTTCTGACGAAGGTACACTACCATTGACCCTACTCTTTTGGCAAGCATCCCTTTGTTCTCTTTTTAAAACAAAAATATTACAAAACTTCTAGACATCTCTTCAAGTTATAAGTTATAAACAGAATATAAAAAGGAGTTTTTTATGACAAAAAAAATACATCTGTCCAGATATTCATTCGCTTTGATCGTACTCTTATCGCCCGCATTCTGCGCAACAAATGGCACCAATACTGTTGATCAAAACATAATCGAAGCTGCTCAAAAAAGAACAGAATCACACTCGCTCGTTGATAACCAATGGATTGATATAATAAAAACAATTAAAAAAAATCCTGCACGCGCCCGCGAGCAAACTCAATTTGGATGGACCATTTTACATGAAGCCGCGCGGCAAGCTGTTCCAAGCTCAAAGACAAAAGAAGGGAAAGAGCTTATTAACTATATGACCGGCAAAACAGCAACCCATTCTCCAGTACCAGCAGAATTGGAAACAGCACAAAAGCCAACAATCCAGCAAGCCACACAACATCTCGACCAGATCGCTGCATCATCGGTTATTCCGCTTCTCTTAGCAAACGGACTTTCTGTCAACTCCAAAAACCAAGACCTCACCACGCCGCTCCATGTCGCTGCACGATTTGACCGTTCGGGAGAGGCTACAAAACAACTCCTCAAATCCGGCGCTGCGCTTATGGATCAAGACTCTGTACAAAAAACACCGCTCCACCACGCCGCACAAAACAATAACACAACAACAATAAAACTGCTTTTGGATGAAGCAAAAAAACAAAATCTTCTTACCACTCTACTTTCTGCACAAGACCTCTTTGGGAAAACAGCATTGCACTACGCTGCAGAAGATCAAACACCTGACAATGCTCAATTGCTACTCAAAACAGGTACTTCTCTTCAAGCACAAGACAATGACGGTAATACACCACTGCATCTTGCTGCAGACAAAGGGCATCCAAAAACCGTTGCTTTTCTTTTGAGAAAAGGGGCTTCAGCAAAAGCACAAAACAAAGCAGGAAAAACACCCGCGCACCTTGCGGCGAATAAATCACCTGCAATCAAAGATTCAAAAATATATATTCGCGAACAATGGAAAACAATAGAAGCGCCTACCAACGATTATCTTGATTGTCTCCGTCTTTTGTACAAAAAAGACAGATCCTGTCTTACGATTTCTGATGCATCCGGCAAAATACCACTTGATTACGCGACATCAAAAAACAATCAAGAAGCAATTAAGTTTTTACAAAAACCAAACATCTAATAGAGGTTGTCATATGATCAATTGTACAAAAAAATTTCTCACCACACTGTCGCTTGTTTTTGTGATTTATTCCACCACCGTATGCATGGAGGAAGAAAACTCGTTCGTAAAAGCTGCAAAAGCGTGTAATGTTCCAGAGATGCAAAAACACCTACAAGTTATGCCTCAAAAAGAAAAACTTATTGGCCTCGCAACGCCTATTTTTGAAGCACTTAACAATCGTCCCAGTATTGCACATATACCCGAAGAACAAATTGCTGCCGCTGTTGCCTATTTGCTTGGCGACCAGGTAACCGTTGACGGGGAAAAATACCAAATCCCAAAACCAATGGATACGCCCATTACAATGGCATATGAGGCGTCCCATAAAAGGAACAGTGATGGCAAACTTCCTTTACATATTGCAGCAACCTATGGCCATAATGCAGCAATTGCGCATTTACTAAAAAAGGGAATTCCGGACGACATCTATAGCATGGACAACTACAAGTCAATTCCGCTCGCCTATGCAATCGACGGACGTATAGAAAGCACAGCACTTCTACTGCTGAACAAAATGACCGACATCACAAAAATAGAGCCAGAAAGCATCGCGCCGCTTCTTACAAAAGCACTTAACTCACATGCTCAAAAAATAATAGATCTCATTTTTGATAACAAAAATATTTTTGCAGAATATATTAAAAAAAATTACACAAACCAAAGTAAATCAATAGATCTTCTATCACCGCTTGCTCTTGCTATTAGAGAAAATCAAGATCAAGCAATAGACTGGATTTTATTAGTAGGGGGAGAAACTCTCAAAAGAAGACTTAATAATTCGCTCGAAGAGAAGGACACTTCTAAACCTAACTATTTACTGCCGCTCGCTTGTTACACCAGCACAGTCTCTACAGTAAAAAAACTGGTAGAAGCAGGATGCGCCACTAATATTTGTGACATTTATGGCTCGCCCCTAAGCGCTGCCGCTTATGCCGGGAAACAAGACATCGTTGACTATCTTATTTCAATAAAAGCAGCTGCTAACCAACTATGTAACAACAAGTATTGTCCTCTCATTAGTGCCGTTGGGTTCCATCCAGGCATAAATTTAAGTCAAGAATTTGTTAAAGCTCTTGTGCTAAAACTACTTACTGCAGGTGCCAATATAAATCAAAATGGTATAAGTCCTGATGAATACATTCCCAATGCTCACTCCCCTCTTTATCTTGCCTTAGTAAATGGCTGGTTGAAAGCAGCAACGCTTCTTAAACAACGGGGTGCTCGCCTTTCGAATGAAGAAAAAGAAGGGGAATTTCCTGCACTGGGAATACACAAAAATTTCGCCGAACAACTCTTAAGCAACAAACCAGCACCCTTCCCTGAAATTATAGCAAAAGCCGCAGAAGTACTTGAAAAAAACAATCTCATTTCTTACCAGTGGCTAGAAGTTAAAAATGATATTGAAACAAATACGGTTAAAGCAGAAGCCTATAATAACGTTGGATGGACACTCTTGCATGAAGCTGCAAAACAATCAATTCCAAGCGCAGAAACAGAGCAGGGAAAAGTATTAATTAAATATATGGTAGAAGGCAGTATGCCCGAATTCTCAGCTCAAACTGCACCATTAACCGAAGAACAAGAATATCTCCGTAAATATCTATCGTGGTCAGGCTACACAGATAAAATTACACCACTGAGCATCTATTTTAAAAATGATTTAGAAAAAACACTTGATTATCTTGCTCGACAAAGTGTTTTACAAGATGGCATTGACGCAGAAACAGATCTCGACATATTGCTCAAACTGGTAGCAAAAGGTCTTAAAAAACCAACACAACAAAAAATGGGACGTCCAACTGAAAAAGAAGCAATAGAACACCTCAATAGCATCTCTGCAAAGACTATGATTCCTTTTATTCTCAAATACAACCCATTTAATATTGATATTACCGATTTTGATGGGAAAACCCCACTTCACATTGCGGCCATTTACGACGAAACTGGCGAAACCATTAAAGTACTGCAAGATAAAAATGCCTCACTCACTGCTCAAGATTTTAATGGCGCAACCGCATTTCATCTTGCAGCACAAAACAATAATATAATAAGTACAAAAGCACTCTTGAATTGGGGCAAAGACGCGCTACAACTCTACAACAAGGCAGTTGATGCGTTAGGTAAAACAGCGCTCCATGAGGCTGCCTTAAGCAATGCCTTTAGCATCATTCATCTCTTGATACAAAATGGTTGGCAAATTAATCAGCAAGACAAACAGGGTAACACACCACTTCATCTTGCCGCCAACAAAGGGAATTTCGAAGCCGTTAAAGCGTTAATCGAAAATGGCGCTGATATCACCAAAAAAAACAATGCTGGTAAAACTGCGGCACATCTTGCTGCAGACAAAGAATCTCGGCTTTCCCCGTCAACAAGTGTTATAACCGGAAAAAGCTTTACTACACTCGAAGGGCAAAAAGGGAACCATGCTGAGTGCTTTCGCATTTTGATCGAAAAAGATCCATTACTTGCCACCGAAAAAGACATTGCCGGAAAAACTCCCGTCGCCTACCTCTATCTCCACAATAACAAAGAAGCCAAAAATGCATTTCTTGCCAAAAAACCATCGCTTGAGCTTTATCAATCACTCATAGAGAACGATCTTATTGATGCATTTGCTGATTTGGTAAAAAAATTCGAGCTACCAAAAGAATTAGATTTACAAGGCGTTAAAAAAGACTGGGCCGTTATTGCAATTCAAGAAATACGCAACCCACAACCAAAGATCGAAAAAGAGATCGAAGAAAAAAAAGAAAAACCAAAGACCGATAAAGATGTTTTTGTTGACCTCGCAAAAGCATTTACTCGAATTTAACTGCAAGCTAATTACTGATCAATTGGCACGAGAAGAAATTTCTTCTCGTGCCACTACTATTTACTTATTGCTTTGCGAGTTCATCAGCCACGCGGGTAAAATAAAACCCATCAAAAAGAATCCCCTTCTGTTGCGCAAACAGCTCAACATCTTTTACATTTTTCAGAGAGTCATCAATAAAATATATATGGGTTGGTGCGTATCCAATACGGTCAAATAAGAGCTGCAACACTACCCCTTTATTGAGACCATCTGCAAACAAAATTCCATCGGTATAGCAGGCACAGGTCCCTGTTTCTGGGAAGGTATATTCTGTATCAAAACCAGGTTTTGTTTGTACAAAAGAGAGCGATAAATCCGCAAATTGCCGTTTAGTTGAAGTAACCGTACGCGCTCTGCCCCGCGTCGTCACTACAATCCGCTGTACGTGCTTTTGATCAAGATGATCAAGAAGTTGATAGAGATGCTCATCAACTGGTTTAACTGCAGTTTTTTCCTGGGCAGTATCATACAAAGGCAAAAGAATAGTCTTTATTTCTTCTGCCGACAATCCTCGCTGCGCAAGCTCAGTCCATTGGGACCTAAACCACTGATCAGTCGCCTCGTTTTCTCCACGAATCAGCGTATCATCGATATCAAAAAGAAAGAGACTGCCCTCTCCTTGATCACCAACCACGGCAAGCGTTTCAGAAAGCGCCTGAATGGTATGTATCTCTGTTTTTGTAAAAGCAGTTACCAAAAGCAATCCAAAAAGTAGTGTTCGCAAACGTACAACCACAAGAATCCCTTAACATAAAGTATTATTCTAATATCCTCCCCTTGCCGTCAAGTTTACAAGCCATCATACAGAAAGCAAGCAGAAAGCAAGCTATTAAAAATCTGTAAAAATCATTAAAAAAGTTATACTTAAAAGAAAGAGAGAAATTTCCTACACCACAGATGCGAGGAAGCATATGACAAAATTTTTTAACACTGCAGGACCCGTTAATCCAGAAAAACATTATTATGTTCCACACCGGTTTAACGAACCTGAAATCAGGCAATTGATTGCTCAGGAAAAATATTTTATCTTGCATGCTCCGCGTCAGAGTGGTAAAACGACAGGCCTTTTACAGCTTGTTAAAATGTTTAATAGTGAAGGGCAATACCATGCTCTTTATGCGAATTTTGAGGCAGCGCAAGCTGCACGCGCACAGTATAACTATGCCCTCCCTATCATTCTCCAAGAGCTTGCAACACGAGCTCATGAACAATTGCCTGAAGAAAAAGAATTTTTAAAAATTTTTGAAGACATTAAAAGAGAAGCAGTCCCTGCGGGAAACTTGTTGACAACACTTCTGAGTAGATGGTGTGCTCAATCTAAAAAACCTCTAATTCTTTTTATTGATGAGATAGATAGCCTCGTCGGCGATACCCTCATCTCTGTACTGCGCCAGCTCCGGTCGGGATACGATAAAAGACCGGCAAACTTTCCGCAGTCACTCTGTCTCATCGGAGTACGTGATGTACGCGACTATCGCATCTATTCTGATGAACAACAGACTATGGTATTGGGTGGCAGTGCCTTCAATGTTAAGGCAGAGAGCTTGACGCTCTCCAGTTTTACGCGCGCACAAATAAAAAATTTGTACGAACAACATACCGCTGAGACCGGGCAAAAATTTACGGATGATGCAATTGACTATGCTTTTGAACAGACGCAAGGACAACCATGGCTTGTCAATGCACTTGCCTATCAGGCCTGTTTTAGAGATATTACCGATCGTTCTCAAACCATCACCAAAGAAATCTTAGAACGAGCCAAAGAAGTTTTAATTCAGCGGCAAGACACTCACTTGGACGTGTTAATCGACCGATTGAATGAACCACGTGTTTATAAAATTATCGATGCTATTATAAACGGACAAAGTGAGAAGCGTTTTTTCCCTCACGATGATGTGCTCTACTGTACCGATCTCGGGCTTATAAAAAAAGATAAATACGAAATCGCAAACCCCATCTATCAAGATATTTTCCCTCGGGCACTTACCGCTACGTTACAAAATCAGATCGACACAAAATCGCTCTTTTACAAAAATCCTGATGGATCGATTAATGGAACCACCCTGATCAAAGAATTCCAACAATTTTTCCGAGAAAATTCTGTCTCCCTTCTCGAAAACTTCAACTATTTAGAATCAGGGCCACACTTGGTCATGATGGCTTATTTACAACGGGTTATTAATGGTGGTGGAATGGTACATCGCGAGTATGCACTGGGCCGCAAACGCGTCGACCTTTTGGCCAGATATCGCGACCAGCGCATTGTTATCGAACTCAAAGTTTGGCAAGGTCCTTCTACGCTCAAAGATGGACTCGAGCAGACCGCAGAATACATGGATATAAGCAATGCAACTGAAGGACATTTAATCATATTTGACCAACGGCCAAGCAAATCGTGGGATGAAAAAATCTATCAACACAAAGAGACCTGCAACGGAAAAACTATCACCGTCTGGGGCATGTAACCAGGGCAGGGTCCTGGACCTATTTTCTTTTTGTCCCACAGCTTGTGGGATTTTTTCGTATGCCTCATAAAAAGCCCGCATTTGTCCTCATCAAGTCCCTTGTTTTTTTTGTTTTAAACTGGCGTAAATGACATGTAGTGGATCTGCAAACTTGAATAGTCAAACACAACAGCATCAGCACTGTGTAACCCTGTTAATCGGACATCTATAATATCTCCCGCCGCCATATACAAAAGCCACGTCGCAGACATTAAGAAGTTTCTTCCTGCACCAACCACAAAGTAGTTCCGTACTGCATAGCCAGGAATCGCCACACCGCCACGATAAAGCGCCATAGTTCTATTCCCCGCAGTAGTCGTCGAAAGAACCGTAACATTCGGCGCAACCAAATAATAGCCCGTATACGGAGCCGTGTAACGACCGGTCGCATTATTATAATCTGCACCCGGATCAAAGAGCTCTGTATTAAAGACAATTATTCCTGTAGCCGCTCCTATTACCTGATTTGTCGTCGCACGATACGCTGCCATCTTATAGTTTGTCGATGTTGTGGTATTCCCCGCCGTATCAATTTCTACACGAACATTTCCTAAAAGACCACTGGTTGTTGCATCACGAATAGTAAAGGTATTAATGCCACCGGTTGTATCTACTTCAAGACCCCAAATGCTTGTTCCCTGCTGCATCCCAAGATAGGTGTTCCCCGAAAGCCCTGCCCCCGCAAGCAATGTATCAGAGTTTAATCGTATGCCAAAATTTGGATCAACCGTCGACTGACCTATTGCTACTTTACCCGTACTATCAATAATCATACGATCCGTACCATTAGTCTTAAACAAAAGATCATTTGTATCATTGGTTCCAAGCGTCGCCGTTGCGCTGAATGAGTTACCCCCGTTCACAAAGGCATTCGTTGCCGATCCAGACGGCTGCCACGATAACGTTGCTGGGCTTGCACCATTAGTCGTTAACACATAACCATTGGTTCCTACGTCCGTTGGCAGCGTTAAAGTATAGGCACTTGCAAGAGTTGGTGCTTGCAACGTAATTGTATTTGCGGAGCCAGTATCTTTAAGCTTCAACGAAGTTTCACAGGTAACAATACCTGCGTTCATATTGCCTGAGGCATCTCGAGCAACAATAGCACTAGCTGTATTGGCACTTGTCGCCGTTGTCGCACTGTTAGAAACTTTGCCTGCTGTCGCAATAGTCGCCAGCTTGGTATCTACAATTCCTGCTGCAGCAGCAACATCCGCATCTACAATAAGCGAAGAGGACAAGTTACCCGTTGTGACCGCATTGTGCACAATCCCTGCCGTTGCAAACGCTGGTATTGCAATCGTCCCTGCACTTGAAATAGTGAGGCGATTGTTGCCCGCTCCACCAGTTACCAAGTTCAGACCAAATGCATCCGTTGTTCCCAATACCGCCGTAGCAGTAAATGCATTCCCGCCTTGAGTAAAATAATTACCAGCCGGAGCCAAGTTCGTCCAACTCAGTGTCCCACTTCCATTGGTCGTCAGCGCATAACCATTGGTCCCTGCACCATCGGGCAACGTTAACACCGTATCAGCAGTAACCGATGCAGGTGCACGCAATGCGATGTAATTATTTCCATTGATCGTTAGCTCAGACAAACGCACCTGCTGCTGGTTTGACATAATCAAGTTACCCGTCATAGTGTCACCAGCTTTGAGCACGTTAAGCGATGCTGCACCCGTTACCGAGCCCGTTAAATTACCTGAGAAGGTTGCTGAAATAGTTCCCGCACTAAAATTGCCTGAGGCATCTCGAGCAACAATAGCATCAACCGTATTTGCACTCGTTGCCGTTGTTGCACTATTTGATACTTTTCCTGCTGTTGAAATAGTCGCCAGCTTGGTATCAACTATTGACGCTGCTGCAGAAACATCTGCGTTCACAATAAGCGAAGAAGACAAGTTGCCTGTTGTGTCTGCATTATGCACAATTCCCGCAGTTGTAAACGCTGGAATTGCAATCGTTCCTGCACTCAAAATCTGCATACGAGTCACATTGTTTGTTTTGAAGTTTAAGTCATAACCATCATTTGTCCCCAGTGAAGCCGTTCCAATAAACGAATTCCCCCCATTTACAAAATAGCTTCCCGCCGGCGCAAAATTTGACCAACTCAACGTTCCACTGCCATTAGTCGTCAGAGCATAGCCGTTAGTCCCTGCGGTTGTTGGGAAGGTAAACGTGTAATTAGTTAAAGTAGCCGGAGCTGCAAGACTAATGGTATTAGCTGATCCATTAGCCAAAATAAGCGGCACATTACTCATGGTCAAAGAACCCGATAATGCACCTCCCGTAAGCGGCAAGTCTAATGACGCATGTCCGGTCAAGCTCGCCGTAATCATTCCTGCACTAAAATTACCCGAAGCATCACGCGCCACAATCGTACTCGCCGTATTGGCATCAGTCGCCGTTGTCGCACTGTTAGAAACTTTTCCTGCTGTTGCAATAGTCGCCAGCTTGGTATCTACTATTGCCGCCGCAGGATCAACGTCTGCATTTACAATAAGGGACGATGACAACAACCCGGCACCACTAGAATGCACTACGCCAAGACCTAATGAAGAGAGGGTTGTCGCACCTGTCACACCCACTGTCCCTGCGATAGTAGTGTCACCTGTTGTATTGTCCACTATGAACTTATTGGTATTCACCACCAACGCGTTTCCAGCTCCTGCATTAATCGCCAAGGTTCCCGTCAACGTACCTCCCGTTAACGGCAAGTCTAATGACGCATGCCCCGTTAAGCTCGCCGTAATCGTCCCTGCACTGAAATTACCCGAAGCATCACGTGCTACAATCGTACTGGCCGTATTTGCACTTGTCGCCGTTGTTGCACTATTAGAAACTTTTCCTGCTGTCGCAATAGTTGCTAACTTTGTATCAACAATACCAGCTGCTGCATCAATATCAGCATTGGTTATGGTCGAAGTCGAGAAATTGCCCGCAGCATCCGTGTGTACGACTCCAACGGCATTAAGCGTAGAAACTTGCATGCCCGTATAGAAGGTCGTTTTATTAGTAACACCCGTGTTATCAATTATCATACGAGTAGTACCGGGCAGACCTCCCGCCACATTACGCACACTAAATGTATTGGTACTACCAGCCGTTTCCGCCGCCAAAGCCCACTGCGTCGTACCTTTTGTAAGGCCTATTAACGTACTTGTTCCCGATCCACCCTGCACCAACAGGTCACCCATCGCGGCTAGTGTATAATTTGCATCAACGGTAGCCTGACCTATGCCAAACTTACCAGTGCTGTCAATTATCATACGCGCTGTATTGTTCGTTTTAAGAAGCAGGTTATTGAGATCGTTCGTTCCCAAAGAAGCCGTCGCAAGGAAACTATTTCCACCATTGATAAAGTAGCCTGCAGCTGACCCGATAGGAGACCACGACAAGAGTGCCGGATTATTACCATCGGTTGTGAGAGCATATCCTGCAGTGCCCGCACTCGTTGGCAATTTCAATACATAACTTGCGCCCAACGCATCCGGTGCTTCTAAGGCTGCAGAGTTAGAATTAGCAATGTCTCGCAATCTAATTTGTTGTTGGCTATTCATCGTCAATGGCCCTGTCATCGTATCGCCCGCTTTAAGAATGTTAAGCGATGCAGACCCTGTCACATTACCCGTCACATTACCCGTTAACGAAGCTGTCACAACATTTGCTGTAAAGTTGCCCGATCCATCACGCAATACAATAGTGTTAGCATTAGCAGGAGCAGAAATGGCCGTTGTTGCACTGTTTGCAACCTTACCAGCCGTTGAAATAGTTGCAAGCTTGGTGTCCACAATCGCAGCCGTAGGATCTACGTCCGTATTCACAATAAGGCTGGTAGAAAGAAGCCCTCCTGTCGCATTATGCACAATACCCACGGTCGATAGATTAGGAATAGTAACCGTGCCCGCATTAGAAATTTGTACGCGATCCGTATTATTGGTTTTAAGCGTCAACCCATAGTTATCTATAGTGCCAATTGACATCAAACTACCTGCAGTGTTACCACCTATTAGCACATACCCTGGTAGACTGGTTATCCATCCTAAAGTTCCAACGCCATCCGTGGCCACAAGAATTTGATTCGTTGCGCCAACTGCCGCTGGGAGTGTAAGAGTATAATTAGCTCCCATGATAGAAGACGCTCGCAGTGCAACATAATTCAGTCCATTCCCTACCGCTTCTCCCAACCGTACTTGCCCCTGATTTTCAAAGAATATCGACCCAATATCAAAGATACCGGATGCATCACGCGCTACAATGGCGCTTGGCGTATTTACATTGGTTGCCGTTGTTGCACTATTGAGTACTTTCCCTGCCGTTGAAATCGTTGCAAGTTTGGTATCAACTATAGCTGCGGCTGGATCAACATCTGCATCCACAATAAGCGAAGATGACAGGTTCCCCGTGGTGACCGCATTGTGCACAATCCCTGCTGCAGTAAATGCCGGTATGGCAATCGTTCCGGTACTGGAGATCGTTAATCGATTATTGCTTGCACCACCCGTTACAAAATTTAAGCCCCGAGGATCCGTGGTGCCCAACACTGCTGTTGCACCAAAGGCATTGCCACCCTGCGTAAAATAGCTTCCCGTTGGCGCAAAATTAGACCAGCTTAAATTACCTGAGCCATCAGTGACCAGAGCTGTGCCTGTAGCACCCGTTGCCAAAGGCAGTGTCAACGTATAACTGCCACCTGTTAACGTTGCAGGAGCACGAAGATTAACTGTATCGCTACCTCCAGCCGTTGGTTGTTGCAGTTGCAATTGCCCTTGATTTTCTAGAAGTATCGTCGAAGCATTAAAATTACCTGAGGCATCACGCGCTACAATCGCACTGGCCGTATTTAAATGAGTTGCCGTTGTTGCACTATTATCAACCAACCCGCCCGCCGTAAGCGTTACGAGTTTATTGTTGGCTATGGTTCCAACGGTAATATCTCCATCAACAATAAGCGAAGAAGATAAGTTGCCCGTTGTTACCGCATTGTGTACCACACCCGCTGTTGTAAAGGCTGGAATAGCGATCGTACCACTACTTGAAATAGAGAGGCGTGTATTGGGACCAGCGGCTCCAGTGACGATGTTTAAATTATTGCTGTCAATAGTTCCAAGCGTCGTAGTTCCACCGCCAAATGCATTACCTCCGTTAACAAAATAACCAGCGCCGGCACCTGTTGGCTGCCATGTTAACGTTGCAGGATTAGCTCCATCCGTCGTCAACACATATCCAGAAGTACCCGACGTCGTTGGAAGTGTCAGTGCATAATTTGAAAGACCGGCTGCAGGCACCTGAACGGTTACTGTATTACCCAGTCCATTTTGCAAAACAATTGGCACATTATTCATGGTCAAAGAACCAGATAATATCCCACCGGTTAATGGCAGATCCAATGATGCATGCCCCGTAAGACTTGCTGTAATAGTACCAGCACTAAAGTTGCCAGACCCATCACGCTTTACGATCGCACTTGCCGTATTCAGATGCGTCGCCGCATTTGCTGCATTCGCCCCACTTGCCACATTTGCGGCTAAAACTCCACCCACATTTTCAACCACGGTAGCACTCTGAATTCCGGTTACATCACCCACAAGCGAACCACTAAAGCTGGTGGCAGAACCCGTCACGTTCCCCGTCACATTACCCGTTAACGAAGCCGTTATGACCCCTGCACTAAAATTACCACTTGCATCACGCAATACAATCGTCGATGGATTATTTAAATTTGTTGCTGTTGTTGCACTATTTGCAACCTTGCCAGCCGTTGAAATGGTGGCTAATTTGTTATCTGCAAGCGGAGAAAGCGTACTTACATCCGTGTTCACCACTAACCGCGAAGACAAAATTCCCGTTGCATCAGGACATACTACCCCATTGGCAGCAGCCAAGTTAGCAACTTTTACCACCCCTGCATTGGAAATTTCTAAACGATCAACACTGTTTGTCTGTAGATTAAGCCCATAATTATTTATCGACCCAATCTGCATTGCAGCAGCTACTGTGTTACCCCCATTAAATACCCCATTAACCCAATCCAAGTTGCCGCTCGCATCGGTTTTGAGTATCTGATCTAATGCACCAAGTGCACCAGGGAATGTCAGTGTATAGGTCGAAACCGCTGCAGGCGCACGCAGCTGAACCAGATTAGTTGTACTATCTTGCAAACGCAGTTGCCCTTGATTTTCGAGTACAATCGAGCTGGTGTTAAAGACGCCCGATGCATCACGCGCCACAATCGAGCTCGCCGTATTTGCACTTGCTGCCGTTGTTGCACTATTAGATACTTTTAAAGCAGTCGCTATTGTTGCAAGCTTAGTATCTGCTATTGCCGCTGCCGCATCTACATCGGCATCAACAATGAGCGATTTTGAAAGCAATCCAGCAGTAGTTGCATGCACAATTCCAGCACTTCCCGAAGCTAAATGAGAGAGTGTTGTTGCACCAGAAACACCCAGAATTCCGCCAACAGTCGTATTACCCGTTGTGCTGTCAACTACAAATTTATTTGTATTGATCACTAACGCGTTGTTTAATCCGGCAGTAATGTTCAACGTGCCCGTCATACTATCCCCAGCTTTGAGAACATAGAGAGCTGGATTGACACTATCAAGAATTGTTTTATCAGCTGCTGACATAAACCCTGCCACACCCCCAGGATTAGGCGTTGCAACCGCATGTAAAGTGCCATCAGTCTGCGCACCATGTGCATGAACATGGTCAGATCGCGCCAAAGTAGTTAAAATTCCTTCTGCATTTGCCGTGCCAATTGTAACAGGTGTACTCACTAGTAATGCATCTAAGCCACCTGGCTGGTGCCGTGCTGCATGCGCAGAGACATCTACTCCATCAACAAGCCCGGAAGTCACAATGTTATTAGCACCCATCTGTAAATTACCCGTCAAGACACGCGTTCCATCAGTACGTAAATACTGCAGATGATCATCAGCACTCAAACCCTGCAAATCACCATGAACCGAAATAACCGATACACCACTTGCCTTAAAACCAAGACGCGGCCGTTCATCACGAATTTCTGAAATATAATTGGCAGGCGTTGTTAAATCATTTTTAACGATAAGCGAAGCAATCAGAGCAATGTTGCCCGTCCACGTTGCCGGAGCGGGAGGAATTGAACCATTTTGAGCATCAAGAAGCGTATTGTAAACCGTTTGACCATACACCAAAAGATAGTACTGATCATCCCCATCATTCACCACATAGAAGGCATGTCGTGCAAATTTATCACCCGGTATCGCGGCCAAACTCCACACTCCAGAACCACTGTTATAGTAATTATATTGTGCATAATCTACGCTGCTTTGAGCCACCGCAACATAATTCCCACTCGCTCCACTGGTATAAAAGGCCTTCCACGAAACGGCAGTCCCCGCAGAAGGGTTGTACTCTATAGTTCCGTAAAAATAACGCCCCTGTGTAACATTAAGCTGCACGGTTCCATTCTTTGAAACCAACGAACCAGACGCATATACAGGACCCAACGCCGCACGCCACGAATAATCAAGCTCAGACGCTGTATGTTGCATGCTCTCAGCCATACGCTCACAGAACACTTCGCCTGTAGCATTTGCTCTCATTTTACCAAGTAAAATAGTAGTTGTATTGTTAGGCTCAGAGGTCGATGCATGCGCCACCCCCGCATTATCAATAAAAAGAAAATTATCTGCGTTAGCGGTCAGAGTAACCGTCTGAGCAACCCATTCCACATACTTAAGATAATCATTAGGAGCGGTTCCCACCATTGCATATCCATTACCAAGTGCAATGTCAACTTGTAAAGCCCCAACTGCCTCAGAAAAGACCCCTCCCGACAAAAGCCCTAAATTAGCCCCATGTTCAATTTGATTGCTTACATTCGTAACCTGTGGGTAGGTCGCGCCCAAGAACATCGGTCCTACCGTCACCGTGCCCGCATTAACAGGGTCAGTAAAGAACACCGACAGAGCCGCGCTCGGATCTATCGTAGCCTTACTTCGATCAAAAATTCCGTTAAGCGTTCCCGTTGTTGAAGGATGGGAAATAATAATATCTTTTGTCGCATTATTACGACAAACAAGCGACGCCAGTGTTATTTTTGGTCCCGTACCAGAATTAGCCACATTTATTCCATTGGTAAACCCATGAAACGCAGAAGCTAAAAGATCTACCGTTGCTCCATTGGCAATAGTGCAACCTATGCCTGTTACCGTACCAGTCCCCAATGCTCCCAGATCCATGCCTTGTGCCGCAAAAACAACTCTGGTACCACTAATATCCAAGATGCTGTCTACCGTAAGTCCGGTAACCGCCGCCCAGTTAAAGCCATTTACCTGAACGGTTACAGAATTTGTACTGCCGCGCACCTTGATCCCGGTCGCATAAGAGAAAAAAGGTAGTATCATTGACCCAACAATAGTTACAAACGTATAGGGTGCCGTCGCATCATCTATATTGATAAGAATATTATTGTTTGCAAATACACACCCATTAATAGAAAGCCCACCCGTACCGCCATGATATACAACACCTGCACTCCCCACATTTGTTGCACCCTGAATCCACAGATCTTTCAAAATAGCATCGTGAACCCCGGTAATCACATTCTTTGATGGGTCAGATAAATATAAAAGCGAAGTGTATCCACTATCTCCAACCACCGCAACATAGGATTTTAATGTAATGGTGTCTGATTCAGTAAAGAGCCCAGGCCCTACTAACACTACAAATGGATTGGTTGCTGTATTCCCCACAATACTGTCAATTGCTGTTTTAACGCTATTAAATTGATTTGGTCCTGAAATGGTGCCCTTTGTCACTTGAAGCACATTTTGAGGTAAACAGGGAACCCCGTTCAAGAAATAGACGCCATTGTTAACACTCAACAATCCTGCCGTCTGCGCCGCCTGCAAGTAACTTGTGCCACCGACGGTTAAGTTAGTCGATCCCCCACTCAAAGAAAGCGACCCGGTCATGGCGTCTCCTGCTTTGAGCACGTTCAAAGAGGCCGCTCCGGTCACTGAGCCGGTCACATTACCTGTCAAATTTGCCGTTATTGTGCCCGCACTAAAATTACCAGAACCATCACGCGCCACTATCGCATCTGCCGTATTTACACTTGTTGCTGTTGTCGCACTGTTAGATACTTTTAAAGGCGTCGCAATAGTCGCTAGCTTTGCATCAGTAATCGTGCCATTCGTAATATCACCGTTTACAATAAGCGATGAAGAAAGGAGCCCGGCTGCACTGTTATGCACTATGCCAGCAAGCGTAAAGGTTGGAATGGACACACCTCCATCTGCAGCGATTGATAAACGTGAAAGACCGTTGGTAGAAAAAGCTACTGAATCCGCTCCTGGTGAATAGATGCCTGTATTCAAATCACCGGTAAATGAATAAGACGGAGCAGGTGCATTACCCGCAGGAACAGCTATTTGCCCAGAGCCCAATTCAAGTTGAGAAACCGGATTGGTAAGAACACCCGTAGAATCAAGCCCCAAATTACCATCAGAGGTCATCATCAATGGCGTTAAATAGTTACTGCCATTCCACCGCTTTAACTGGAACGCATGATCCGTTGGGCGTTTTTCAATCCGCCATGAACGCGCAAGCGACCAATCTGGCGTTACAGGATCCCCATCCGATGCATAACTAGCCAGAGTCACCCCTGCCGTATAGGAATGCGCATTTGGTCCACGGATAAATGAAGCTGTAAAGGCATCACTATTGTACGTAACTACCGTCTGTACTCCGGCCAATCCACCGAGCGCTGCTTCAGAAAGCTCTACCCCTGACCCTGTATAACCAAACCAATTCTTAACATATCGAGTAACTGGATCATTGACTCCATTACCGGTAAGAATTTTTGATAACTCATACGTGGTATTGGTCATTTTACCGAAATAATGCTCTTCCGCCACGGTATCAAATCCATCAAAATAAACATTATCTGAGTCAGCAACACTAAATTTATCAGGTGTTGCACCCGTAACTATATCCCCTAATGCTTCCAGCTGAGCGGTGCCATCTATTTGTTTGTAATGCGTAGCAATACCCTCAACTCGCGTATTGCCAACCGTATTCATTTCTCCACTACCAGCCGCAACAAAAGCATTTTGTATATCATAAACTCGAGACGAACTGATCAATGCATAGGCATCGTCTTTTACCAAAACTCCGTCTCCTGCACCTGCACCTGATATCCAAGAGGCAGTAAGCGAAATCTGTGTTCGTTGAGCACCAACATTTGTGCTTTGAGCACGCACATCCTGATTTCCTGAGTATGAAATAGTGACATTATTCCCAAAGACATAGCCGCCATTATCAATCAAAAGACCACAATCACCAGACAACAATATAAAACAATTGATCAATGCAACCGTTTCAGTTGCTAAAGCTGTCAATCCGTCAACAAATACTCCCTGATAACAGCCCTGAATCAATACATTATTCAAATCATAATAGGCTGTCCCTGGAATATAGATACCAATACTGCCCGGTGTCGTCATAAAAGCAGGCACCCCCGTTGCATCAATAACGATATCTTGAAGACTAAATGCATCCGTTGTTTGAGAAAGTGTCAGCACTGGAGAACCAACTACTGCCCCGTCAACTACTAATCGAGTCGCCGCAGCCCCCTGCCCTATAATGGCAGTAACTAAAGGATTGGAAACGGTAACCGTAGCGGTAATTATATGACTTCCAGGAGCCATAACAATAGCAGTCTGTTCCACCGCATTGGCATTTGCCCACGCAACTGCAGCGTTAAGCGTTGGATAATATTTCCCCGTAACCGTTGGAATATCTTTGGTAACATAGATCACATTTTTGGTGCCCGTTGGCAACGTTGCGCTCAAAGTCCCCGTAGCATCAGCCTGAACAACACGATCCCCTGTTCCCACCAATGATGGAATTAAAACGGTCCCGGTATTACTGAGCGAAATTGCCTGATTTCCATTTGAGATAAGATTTAATCCATATCCTGAAGCAGCTGTAGTCCCCAAAACAGCGGGGCCTACTCCACCAAAATTATTGCCGCCATTAATAAAGTACCCTGCTGCAGATCCTGCAGGCTGCCAAGATAACACCCCAGAGCCGTCAGTTGCCAACACATAGCCAGTTGTACCTGCAGAAATAGGAAGTGTAAGCGTGTAAGGTGACCCGAGCGAAGATGGTGCCTGTAATGCAACATAATTTATTCCCGGATTTGTCTCTGCAAGCCGCACCTGTTTTTGATTACTCATAGTCAAGTTACCGGTCATGGTATCGCCGGCCTTGAGTACGTTATCTGATGCTGCTCCTGTTAATGCAGCGGTAATAGTGCCTGCAATAAAATTACCCGATCCATCTCGTTTAACAATGGTGCTCGCTGTGTTTAAACTGGTAGCAGCATTTGCTGCAGTGGCACCCGTTGCCACATTCGCCGCACTCACACCATTTACAGTTGACACAACTGTTGCACCCTGCGTTCCCGTCACATCTCCAAGTAACGAACCGGTAAAACTTGCAGCCGAGCCACTCACATTACCCGTTACATTGCCCGTTAAAGGTCCACTAAAACTTACGGCAGATATTGTGCTTGCATTAAAGTTGCCTGAGGCATCACGCTTAACAATCGTACTTGCAGTATTTGAAGGTGTAGCTGCATTAGCTGCTATGGTAGCAGTACTTACATTAACAGCAGACTGCCCGTTAACAAACGCCACAGAAGTTGCCCCTTGTGTTCCGGTCACATCACCTGAAAGAGACCCCGTAAATCCCGCCGCTGTTCCACTCACATTGCCGGTTACATTTCCCGTGATATTGGCCGTAATCATATTCGCCGAAAAATTACCAGATCCATCGCGGGCTACAATCGCACTTGCTGTATTTGTACTTGTTGCCGTTGTTGCACTATTTAACACTTTCCCTGCAGTGGCAATAGTTGCCAATTTTGCATCTGCAATAGCAGCCGAAGCTGAAACATCAGTATTCACAATTAATGACGAAGAAAGATTCCCCGATGCATCGTTGTGCACCACTCCGGCGGTAGGTGCAAGATTAGGAATTGTTATAACCCCGGACGCTTGTGCAATAAGGCTCGCCAATCCATTACTCGAAAGTGCAACTGCACCTAACCCTGGTGAATAGAGCCCTGTATTTAAATTACTTAAAAACGTATATGTTGGCGCAACGGCATTACCTGCAGGAGCAGAAACCTGCCCCGATCCGACCTCTAAACGCGTAGAAGGTAATTCTGAACTAAGGCCCAAGTTACCATCCATAGTCAATGAAAATGGACTCTGCCAGATAGCCCCATTAAACGAGGCAAAACTGAGCGTACCATTACCGAAAGGATTCTTATAAAGCTGCCACGCTCTAGAAAGAGAATAATCAGGTGTCGCGGGATCTCCATCAGAAGCATAAGTCCCCAACAAAAGCCCCGCCTCCTTGTTGTGAGCTTGTAAACCACGTACAAACGACACCAAGAGAGCATCATTATTCACCGTACAAAGCGCACGCCCTGCATTCCCCGAAGAGCCGACCATTGCAGCCTCTGGCATCTCAAAAAGTTCTCCCCGGTAGCCAAACCAATCTTTTTGGTATCCATACCACGGGTCACCAGCACCAGATCCCGTTAATATAGAAAACACAGAGACATTATCATTGGTCATATTACCAATTTTACGTACATTGCCCGCTCGGTCTATAATGTCAAAATAAACATTATCTGCGTCCGTTATTAAAAATTTTGAGACAGCAGCATCCTCAACTAAATCTCCAGATGCCTGAATTACAGCAGTCCCATCAATCTGTTTGTAATTGGTAACTACCCCTGCCAACCTTAGATTCCCTAAACTCGCTACGAGCGCATTGCCTTCTGCAACAAGTGCATTTTGCACATCGTATACTCGAGAGGATTCGAGCAGCACCTTTGAAACATCTTTGGCCAACAATCCATCGCCCGTACCAGCAACATCATCAGTTAACCAACTCGCAACTATCGTCAGCTCAGTCATTGGAGCAGCCCCATTGGTACGCTGCACTCTGATTTCTTGACTACCCGACCATGCAGCAACAAGTTCTGTTGCAGTAACAAAAGCTCCATTATCAACCAGGACACCACAATCACCCGACAAGAGTGCATAACAGGAGGTCAAAACAGAAATTTGCCCACCAGGAAATGCAGGATCTCCATCTATTTCAAACCCACGGTAACAGCCTTGCGTCAATATATTGAGCAACCCAAAATTTGCCACACCAGTCACTAACAGACCAACCCCGCCTGGAGTTGTCATGTAGCCCGGCGTTCCTGAGCCATTTATCGAAAGATCTTGAATCGAAAACGTATCAAAACCGTAATTTGCACTCAAGTGAAAAACAGGTAGCCCCACTAATGCAACATCAGGAACAACAATCGACCCACCAACGCTCTCACCACGAATAGCGCGAACCATTGGATTGGTAATATCTATGGTTGAAGTAACAGAAAAATATCCCGACTCAATCCAAATAGTAGTCGGTTCAACCGCGTTTGCATTTGCCCAATCAACGGCATCTTGTATCGTGGCATAATACTTGCCTGAAACAACAGGATGATCTTTAACAACATAGAGGACATTCTTTGTACCAACCGGTAAAACACTGGCCAATGTTCCAGCAGTATCGGTAGAAACATACCGCTCACCACTCCCTGCAAAAGCAGGAATATTAATCGCACCAGAAGCCGCAAAAGTGAGACGATTAATACCACCTGTTTTAAGTGCTAGAGAAAACGGGTCATTGGTACCGAGCGATGCATTTCCGGCAAAACTATTGCCCCCATTTAAAAAATACCCGCCCGTAGTTCCAATATCCTGCCACAACAAACCACCCAACCCATCTGACGACAACACCTGATTATTCGCTCCCACCGTTGCAGGCATTGTGAGTGTATAACTTGATCCCAAAGTCGCTGGAGCTCGAAGTGCTGCATAATTAGATCCACCAAACTGAGATAATCTGATCGGCTGTTGATTTGACATAACCAGCGGGCCCGTCATCGTGTCTCCCGCTTTGAGCACATTTAACGAAGCCGCCCCCGTTAAACTAGCCGTAATAGTCCCAGCACTAAAATTCCCCGAACCATCGCGCTTTACGATCGTACTTGCAGTATTGGCATTCGTCGCTGCATTGGCTGCATTCGCACCGCTTGCCACATTCGCAGCTGACACACCACTCACTGTTGAAACAACCGTTGCGCCCTGCGTTCCCGTTACATCTCCAAGCAAATTACCAGTAAAATTGGTAGCAGAACCGCTCACATTACCCGTTACATTACCAAGAAGCGTAGCTGTAACCGTTCCAGCGCTAAAGTTGCCAGAGGCATCCCGCTTTACCAGCGTTGAAAGCGTTGCATTAGGCGTTGCATTTTGCACATCGGTCACCGCACTCCCTACTTCTGCAGCAGTTTTTCCATCAACTGCGGCTACCACCGTTAGATTTTGTGGACCCGTTACCTGCCCTGACAGCACTCCACTAAAACTCCCTGCTGAAGTAGCTGTTGTTGCATTGCCATTCAAACTTGCCGTAATAGTGGCAGCACTAAAATTGCCAGCAGCATCACGCATCACAATGGAATTTGGTGTATTGCTCGACATAACTGGTGTTGCTAATTTTGCATTGGTAATTGAACCGTCGGCAATATCGCTATTAACAAGAGGTGATGAAGTCAGCAGTCCTGCTACACTGCTATGAACAATCCCTGAACCCAGGCCAGAAACAGTAACCGCTCCAGACGCATCAACAATCAAACGAGCTAATCCATCAGTCGACAAAGCTACAGAATTTGAAGCTGGTGAAAAAACACCGGTATTTAAGTCACCGGTAAAAGAGTAAGAAGGGAACACTGCATCACCAACAGGAACTGAAATTTGTCCTGAGCCTAATTCTAAGCGTGAAACAGGCGCCGAAGCTCCAAGCCCAAGGTTACCTGTTGCCGTTAAAATAAGAGGCATTGAATACGCAGCCCCATTAAAATGTATCATCGTAAAGGCATGGTCATTTGCACGTTTTATCAGCCGCCACGACCGCGCTTTTGAATAATCAGGTGTGCTAGGATCTCCATCTGATGCATAGGTTGCCAAAACTAACCCTGCATCTTTAGTATGTGCCTGCAAACCTCGTATTAATGATGAATTGTAGGCCGAGCTGTTCCACGTAGAAATTCCTGTAACTCCCGCAGCTCCAGAAAGTACCTCTTCAGAAAGCTCGATTCCATCGCCCTTAAATCCAAACCAATTGGAGATATATTGATAGACAGGATCCTTATTTTCATGCCCTGTTAAAACGGCGTCTATTAAGTAACTTTCATCAACAAAACGGCCCGATTTGCGCAGATTAGTTGCTATATCCAAAATATCAAAGTAGACGTTATTTGGATTAACAATCCCAAATTGACTGTTTTGAGCGCCATCCACAAAATCGCCAACAACCTGAATTTTTGCAGAACCATCGACTTGCTTGTAGTGGGTAATCTCACCTTTAACGCGAACGTTGCCCATGCTCTTAATTTGCCCCACCCCTTCTGCAACCACTGCGTTCTGGACGTCATAAACACGAGACGCCTGTAACAAAACATAGGAATTATCGCGCGCTACAATCCCATCAGCAGTACCAGGAACTACGTCTGTAAGCCAACTTGCAACCACTGTTAATTCAGTCATTGGTGAAGCAGCATTAGTACACTGAGCCCGAACTAAGTTATTACCAGCCCCGTACACAATCAGATTATTAGCCGAAGCAAAGGCACCATTATCAAGTAAAAGGCCGCAGTCTCCCGCGCCCAAAAGTACGCATGAGTTTAATACTATCGTTTGCAACAAACTAATATTGTTTTCACCATCAATTTCGATGTTTCTAAAACATCCCTGAGCCAAGACATTTACCAATCCAAAATTGGAAATACCTGTTATCCGAATACCAACACTCCCTGGCGTCGAAATATAAGCAGGCTCAGTAAACCCGTTAATAGACAGGTCTTGCACGGTAAAGACATCTCCTCCAGCATTCTGGCTCAGAATAAGCAACGGCGAACCCGCCAAGCTTGAACCGGGTGCGAGAATAGTCCCTCCTGAACTTACCCCTGAAATACCCCGAATAAGGGGGTTGGTAATTTCGACGGTATCATTAACTACATGCGTGCCACCTGCAACCGATATAACCGTTATTTCGGTTGCGTTTGCATTTGCCCAATCAACGGCATCTTTCAGCGTATTATAATACTTACCATCAACGACAGGAACATCGTTAATAACCTGAACAATATCTTTTACTCCCGTTGGCATGGTCGCCGTTACAAGACCGGATGACGATGCCGTTACATAACGGTCACTGGCTCCTGCAAGAGAATTTACTGTTATTGCTCCGTTATTGGCGAGCATAATGCGATTGGTATTGTTGGTCTTAAAGGCCATTCCAAAATTATCATTAGACCCAATTGCAATGTCATGGCCAAAGGTATTGCCTCCATCAACTATATTCCCCACCCCTCCAGAACCTGATGCCCACAACATATTCCCATTTGCATCGGTAGCCAGGTAGAGGTCACCCGTAGGAGCAGCACTTGGAAAACGTAAGGTGTAACTTGCCGGCATATCTGCAGCCGCTTTGAGTGTCACACTATCGCTCCCATTCACCGGGTCTTCAAACAAATTAATACCATTTTGCGAAACGTTAAGAGAGCCGCCAACCGAGATATCCCCCATTATAGAAATATCGCGAGGTAAGGGCGGAACAATAGAAGTTTGAGGAGAAGGCAGTGGTTGTTGGTACGTTGTTTGAGGCAAACGTGGTGCTCGAGTATGATTTTTAAAAAGGGATGCAGCGAGCAACGACGTCGCCACAGAAAGTCCAGGTTTGTGATTAATTTCTGGAACAGAGGCGATCGTTAAGACGGGAGCAAAAAAGAGCGTAAAAGATAATAGAGTGGCTATCTGTCTTCGACTCTCTTGTCCAAAAATCTTCATGAAATTCGTCTCCCTTTTTTACAAAATTTCAAATCAACACTTCATGAACCACCTGGATAAGGGGACATGAACGTCAGCAACTCTAGTAAAAAATGGGAGAAAAATCTACACAGGAAAAATAGAAATTTTATTTATGCTGAGACTTCACTTTTTCCTCATAAAGAAGGGGAGAGAACAATCTTAGCAACAGCCTTTTTTGCACGCGCTTCTTCTCGCTCAACCTTAGTAAAATGTAAACAATCACAAGGAAGAGACAGCCGTTGCGCTGCCTGTTCAACAGCCTGAAGATTTCTTAATGAATCATCAATAAAAATAAGATGTCCTGGTCGACAACCGACGTAGTCAAAAAAGTGCTCAAGAACAACGCCCTTATCTTTTCCATCGACAAAAAGCACTCCATTTTGATAAAAAACATCACGCCCTATCTCTAAAAAATCATGATATCGATTCCAGATCGTGCCTGCTGCTGTTTCATCAACAAAAGAAATTCCTAATTCACGCAACTGCCTAAATGTTGCATCTGCAAGAACAGAACCAGTCCGAGCAGTCAGTGCAAAAACACGCACATTTCGTGACTTCAAAAAAGATATACATTCAAGTGTCGTATCATCTACCAGTCGCACAGGAGCCCGATTCTGCGCCGCAGCAACTAACAGAAGTACTTCTGATTTTGCTTCTGTTGCAGTTTTACCACAAACCAAACGCACCTTAATCTGGCTTTCAAACCATGGCTCAGAAACCTCTTCGGCAAGCACTTCTAATAATGTCCTATCAATATCAAAAAAGACCCATACTTGAGACTGTACTTCTTTAGCAAGCTCCGTTATTTCAGCAAAAGATTCTATTTCTCTAATAGCTTGCCCCAAAAAACTATAACAAAAGAGTGTTAAAAAAAAGACTCCCCTGACCATTTTTAACTTCATAAAAATACCCCAAATAAAAAAATTATATGCCCCCATACTGTTCACAACTTGTAAAACAGTACTTATACATACCTAAAATGAATATATTACTTATATCTATGCCGTTTTATAGACCATCAGAGCTTTCCAGGCAACGGGGAACCGCGGCTCAATAAGCTGCGAAACAAGCTCAGCATAATTACCAATTTCCCGTTGCGCATTGGATGCAAGCCGTAACCCGGCAAGTCGGGCATACCCTGCAAGACTCGCTGTCTCTATAAATTCAGTATACATTGACTGCGGCAAAACAACCCGCGCTTGCTCAGGACAAACTCCCTGCGCAAGTAATTGATTATAAAAAAGGACTGCACTCTCCATAAATAAACGTATTTCGGCAGAAATTTCAGCGCTCCCCTCAACGAGTTGTGTACTTGAACCTTGTTTAATAGACGCATCTCGCTGACGCAACTGAGTCGGTACAAAACATTCCGGTTCAGTCGTTACATAACGGCGCGACACTTCATTGCGACAAAAACCAACCGTATGCCGATACCACTCGCGTGCAATAAAGATGGGCATCTTAATACGAAAGCGTAATTGCGGATGGAAAAACGGAGCAATGTGTCGATGCTTTGCCAAATAATCAACAAGCTGAGTATCGCGCTCAGAAAGCCGTGGACAAAGCTCTTTTATTCCTGCTTGATCAGTATCTTCAATGAACTCAAACGCCGATTCTTTATGAAACGAAACACGAGCAGCATTCACAATAGTAATATCACTTCCAAAAGACTCAATCAGCTCAACAAAACCAATTCCATCACTCAACATAAGCTTTTTCGTCACCGGTTTATTTTCCATACGAGGCTTCCTCATCTACAGAAATTTCTCTTCTTAATTAGGGGGAAGTATAGCGCATAAGACAAGAAAAAATAGAGAGGCCTTTTTAGACCCAATCAAGCTGTTTTTTGAGTCGCCGAATACCAAGAAATCCGCATCCAATCGTAAAAATAATCATCATTCCCAAGCATGCCCAAAAGTTGAGATAATGCGCAGGATTAAGTGTTGCGCTATGAATACCTTCCATGAGATAGAGAAATGGATTAGCGAGACTTAAATACGCAAGAGATGGAGAAAAAGAGTAGAGCACCTGCCAAGAAAATTGTGCACCTCCTAAAAACCAGAGCGGATAAATCATACGTGTCCAGACGGAACCAATACGATCAAGGTTTTTCACCAAACTTCCCATCAAAATAGTAAAAAAGCCAACAAAGAGAAATAAGAAGATCGAAAAAAGCAGAAACTTACCAAACGAAAAATATTCCAAAGAAAAGCGTCCACCAATGACGAGAATACCGATACCAAAGAACGCCGTTACAAATCCATTAACTGCTACCTTACATGCCGAAACTATCGCGCGAGCAACAAACACAAGTGCCGACGGAACCGGCAAAGAAAGACGATATAAAATAATCTGGTCACCACGAATATCAGAAACTAAAATAGTAACAATGCCATACATATTAAAAAGGCAACTTGTAGCGATAGCTCCCAAACCTACAAACGGTCCATATTCTTTCACTGTCCCTAAGAGCGGCATGATATACGTCATCGTCCCTACTAAAAGTACGGTAGTAATAATGGTATCAACCACGCCATCAAACACAAAATGACGAAAAACCACAAGATCTGCATGTACCAACTGGATTACTGCTCGCGCATAAGAATGCCAAGCCCGAGCTCGCTTGAGATTCATTACTTTAAGACTCATCGTTACTCACCTTCCTCATTCGGCATACCTTCTTGCGTCAGCGCAAGAAACACATCCTCAAGACGCGTCCTCTGATAGGCAACTTTCAACATAACAGGAACACCCACAAGACGAACACGTCCCTCATGCAAGATGCAAATATGGTCACAGAGCGCATCGGCCTCTTCAAGATAGTGGGTCGTTAAAAGTATCGTTACACCCTCTTTTTTGAGCGCCTTAATCTCAGCCCATAATTGCGACCGCACCTGTGGGTCAAGCCCCGTTGTCGGTTCATCAAGAATTAAAAAACGAGGATAATGCATAAGCGCTCGTGCAATAATAACCCGTTGTTTATACCCACCAGAAAGTTTTGGTATCTCTTCATCACGATAGACCGTTAAACCATAGCGCTCCATCAGAGCATCTGCACGTTTTTGAGCCGTCAAGCGAGACATTCCATAAAAACGCCCTGCAAAAATCAATTGCTGCTCAACCGTGAGCCAGTTAATAACCTGAACCTTTTGAGGGCAAAAACCGAGCATATGTCGATACCCCAGAATATTGTCATAAATTGAAATTCCATCACATAAAACTGTTCCGGATGTCGGCGGATGAACTGCCGCCAAAATAGAAGAAAGCGTTGTTTTACCGGCACCATTGGCACCTAACAACCCAAACGCCTCTCCCTGAAAAATATCAAACGAAACTTTTTTAAGAACTTCTTTATCTCCGCTCTTTAAGCGATAGCGCTTTGAAAGTGCACGAAGCGACAAAAGCGGCTGTACCATATTAGTCATAATCCCCCCCTTGTCGAGTTTTTATCTTCTACATTAAAAAAATTAAAAACTCGGCTCTCTTCCCTCTTTGTAAAAGCCCAAATATTGAAATCATAAATTTAGTGGCGGTATATAAAAGCGACGGGTAGCGCCATCATACTTATTTTAGCTTATCAGAAATGACTGCTTAATGCTAAATAATATTTATTTTTAACGCCAAATCAATTTCTTAACAAAATTATTGCAAAATACATATAACAATACTACTATATAAATAGGACTGTTTGTAATTTGATATTAAAATAATAAGGATTTATTTGCCATGCTCTCGCCTATAAAAAAATACTTTCTGAAGAACTGCCGTTTTTTGGGGCCTATAGCGCTCATGGCGACTGCGCTCCTTTCTGGTTCAAACGAATCTCAAGACAAAAAAAAGGATTTGGTCAAAACAAGAGTTGCTATTCAACGGCTACAAAAACTTGAAAAACTCTTTACAGGCAGCGATTTTTTTAAAAATTTAAGCGAACAGAAGAAGTCAATTTCAAGTGAAACCACAACACAAAATTTTATAAAAGACTCTCTATCAAAAATCTTCTCATCCTCAGACAAAAAGGATGAATCACTTCAAAACGCCTTGAGGACTATTAGTCTCTCCTATGGCTTCTTTGCTACTCCTCCAGAAGACAGAAACGCTCTAACAAAATATCTCAAATATCACCAACAATCCGATATACTTCTTAATTTAATTGGCGCTATGGATCAGTTAGGGCTCAAGAACATCGACCACTACAAAATAATTTTAGAAGACACGCTTCGTCAATTAATAGACAAGAAAAGCTTAGTGGTAACTATTTTTAATTATAAACAGCTCCTCGACGCCTTTACTTATCTAGACAAAGACAGAAAAATTCCTTCCGAAGATCCTTTTTTTGCCTGGTTTAAATCTACATACAAATCCTTTGCAATAAAGGCAGAGATCACGGAATTTATACTCCCCTACACCGACATATTTTTTAAAAGTTTTCAAAACGTTGAAAAAAAAGATACAGACAGCATACTCACCCAGTTACTCCTCAACGAAAGTAAAGAACCGGTAGAAAAACCGGTAGCTCAAGCACTGCTTGTACTCCATACACACCTTATTTTTTTCTCAACGGACGATCTAGACAAAATAAAAAATTATCTTCAAAGCCTTAAGCTCGACACACTTATTACCTTAGTTGAAGCTCTCGATTTTTTGATGGTTGAAAAAATAGACAAAAAAGCCGATGTGCTAGAGCAAACTATTGTAGAAAAAATAAAAAAAGAAGGCGTCAAAAAAGAGACCTATAGAAAGCTTCTAGAAACGCTTGAACTGCTTTCCACAAAAACAACAGGCACCCTCAAGCACACGCTTTCTCTTAACGAATTAAGCCCCCAAGTCCTCCCTCTCACCGAAAAAAATCCCACCTGCACGTTCCATAGTGACCCAGAAGGATCATATTTTATAGGTGCAGACTTTATAAATTCAGGCAAAGATATTTGTTTGACCGATCGTGACTTAGCGAGAGGTATATTTCCCGTGGACACAAAGGGAACCAAACTCATTAAAGTAGAAAATGATCAGGACATCGGACAATTTTTAATAAGTCCTGACGGAAATATTATAACATGGCTCTATGTTAATGCTAAAGGCCCCATCCCAACTCTTAAACTTGCTTATAACCTATTGGCGCCAAAAGGCAGTAAGGCTAAAGTAGTTACAGATAGCGAATTTACGAGATTCATTGAAACTTATATTTTCAGCAAAAACAGTAAATCTTTTTTCATAAGCTTCCTCCCTACTAGTTACTACACTGGAGAAGATATATATGGTTTAATGAGCAAAATAGATGCATATCCACCTAGAAAGCTCATTTTTTGGTTTTCTGACCCTGAACTTAATCCCGACCCTACGATTAAGTTTAAAAGGGCGCATGCCACAACCGTCACCAGTATTACGTGTAGCCCTGATGGTACATTTGTCGTCAGCACGGCAAAAAATGATCCGATTGTAAAGGTATGGGATGCGCATACAGGGAAGCTCCTCAAAATGATTAATTTCTCTACACCTGCTTTGAGCGCGGCCATAAGTAAGGATAGCGCATTGATTGCCATGGGCGGCGAAAATGGCATAATCTTTATCTGGGATTACAAAAACAACAAATTGTTCGACATATTGAAAACAAATAGCCCAGTTTGCGGCCTTGATTGGTCCCCTGATGGCAAAATCTTGTTGGTAAGAACAAAGGAAACAAACAACGACATCTCTTTGTGGAGTGTTGAAAAAAAAGTCCTCCTATCAACTTTAGACCATCCCTTAACAAAAACAGAAGACCGCGTTGCCATGTTTAGACCTAAGGCTATCTTTAGCCCCGATGGGAACCTGATTCTTGCAGGCAACGCCCATGAAGTCACACTCTGGCAGAGTCAACCGCAGGTAGCTGCTGTTGAATGGTTTAAGACCACCTATAAAATGCTTGAACCTGTTTTAAATAAGAAAAAATAACGACACACGTGAGGCACATGGAGAAAATGCTTCATTGTAAAAATTGTTAAACTATGGTATGTTTTGATTGCATATATGCAAAGTCACCTTTATTTAAGTCTAGGAATGCATTTTCATGAATTTCTCAAATTCAAGGCCGCCAAGAGATCCAAGAGAACAACGTGGCCCACGTGGCCCTTTTTGCCAAAGCTGTGGCATGCCTATGTTGAGACCAGAGAAGTTTGGTACAGAAGCATCCGGTGAAGCAAGCAGAGATTTTTGCTGTTTTTGTTATAAAGAAGGTGCTTTCACAGAACCTTCAATAACCAAAGAGCAAATGCTCCAAAAAGTTACTCGTATTATGGTACAACGTCGTGGCATGCCCGAAGAAAAAGCGGAAAGCATGGCAAACAACATTGTTCCACGTCTCAAACGCTGGTCAAATCAGTAAAATCATCACGGTATTCGTACCGTCGTGTTTATTATGACAAAATCACGAAGAATTTCTTTTTAGATGTTCTTCGTGATTTTTTTTGTACACATATACTCTTCTGTTTCTTTGCTGTACTTTTCTGATAGCTCTAATATATAATTATAATAGAATATAATATAAGTCGCGCTTGGAGAAAATTATGAAAAAAATTCTTTTTTTACTCACCCTTTCCACACTTTTTGGCTACAAAATAACTGACGCAAGACATGACCATTCTGAGCGTCACCATAAAGCAAAACGAGTCATAGTTGGCGGGCTCGCAACCGGTGGACTCGGAGCCATTATCGGTGGAGCTGCTGGAGGAAAAACGGGTGCGGTTATTGGTGGGCCTGTGGGGTTTATTGCAGGGAGTGCAATTGGTGCCATGGTCAGCAAGAGAAAAGAGCGCACGTAAGTTTTTTTAATTCTTAAATAAGCGCACTTATCGCCTGCTTGATTTCAGCATTTTTCTCACTCATAACCATTCCTATTGCGTAGAGCGGATACGAGTGAATATTATTATGAATCGAATAATTTTGTGTTGAAAAACGTATTCCGTATGGACTTTTTACATGGGTAGAAAGAAAAGTATTGATACTTTTCAGTGTCCTGCCTAAGCCGGATTTAACTTCTATCGGGATAACATGAGCATCAATTTGAAGAAGATAATCTATCTCAGCTTGCCCAGCTGCCCCCTCTTTGTGCCAATAGTACGCATTATTTTTACTGTGTGGACTTGCATATGCAAGCAATTCTTGTCCAACAAATGCTTCAACCAGGGATCCCTTATTTATAAATTCAGCCTGTGGATTCAAAAACCACTGGGCAGTATCAAGATCCAGTAATGTCTGAGCAAGACCTGTATCCAAAAATATAACCTTATAATCTTGTGGATCAATTTGTGCCCCAAGAGGAATTCCTTGACCTGCAGAATAATAGACCTTATGCGCAATACCTGCAGTCACAAGAAGATCAAGCGCTGGAGCGAGTTCGCGTTTGCGAAAATCACCTTCAATAAGACTGTATTTAAATTTTCTACCTAATTGAACGGGAAGATGTTCAAACAAAAGCTCAACGTATTTTACTTGCAGTTTCCGTGCATACTTCGCAAAATCTTGGCGGTAGGTATCTAAAAGAATATGGTGAACTTTTGCGCACTCAAGCGGATTTTTCTTGTTAATCCAAAGCTGTACCGAATGGGGCATCCCACCCAAAGCTAAATACTCACCCAACAATTCCAATAAAGAGGAATGCACCATCGGACTTATTTCTTGTTCTGTGGGATGATTGATGATTTCAGCTATAAAAAGACCATTTCCCGTTGCTGCCACATACTCAATAAAAGACAGGGGATGCATGTACAAAGACTGCACACGCCCAACCGGTATGCCAACCTGCTCAATAGCAAAATCAAGAAGAGAACCAGCAGCTATCACATGGAGGTCTGGCATTAGCTCATAGAAATACCGCAATGCCGTAATAGCGCGAGGAGCAATCTGAATTTCATCCAAAAACAAAAGTGTTTTACCGGGGATGATAGGCTTCTTGGCAATGAGAGAGAGCTCTCTGCACATTCTGGCTGGATCAAGGTCTCTTTCAAAAATCTTTTCGGCCTCTGCCTGCCTTTCAAAGTTAATTTCTACAAAGTCTTGATAGGTTGCCCCAAGCTGCCGCACCGAATAGGTTTTGCCAACCTGCCGCGCACCCCTTATTAAAAGGGGTTTTCGGAAATCATCCAACTTCCACTGTAATAAAAAATGGTCAATAATACGCTTCATTAGGCATCCTTTTTGGTTGAAAAACACCTATAAATCTATTGCTTTTTGGTTGAAAATGCAAGATAAGATACTTTGAGACAAGCGTTCGTTTGTAGTTAAATTGCAACCATCATGCTTTAAAAGGTTATATTTTGCATCCTTTTGCAGCATAATAACACCTGTAAACTAACCCATAAAACAAAAACTTACCTATGGGGTTATTAAGGATATTCTTTTAAATAAAGCAATAGAAAGTACCCCCATATTACGCTCTAAAAACACCTGATCAATTTTATAAGGAGAAAGTCGCTCATGGCTCTGAAATTCAAACCAACCCACTCTACCGTCTTACTTTTTTCATCTATTTTCACGCTCGGCTTATTCGCCGCTGCTCCTGAAAATAAGGTGATCAAGGCGTTTGAGTAAAAAATATCACGATCACTCTCATGTGTTAGTGGTGTAAAGCGTAGTGAGCTTGTTTTGTCGGTGTCAATTATATAGAATTGAATAAAATATAAAAATCTCACTTTCCCTTGTTAAAGAAAACTCTGTATGTATTTCGAGACCGACACCCCTGCAGACTTCCCTGTTCCATTACAAACACCCCGGCTTTTGTTACGAGCACCGCGCCCAGGCGATGGTATTTTTTTGCACGAAGCAGCCGTAGAATCCCGTAAAGAATTTTCTGCCTTTATGCCCTGGGCTTGGGAAACAAATGCATGCCACGAGCTTTCTGAGCTCTTTGTCCACAAAGCAGCAGAAAACTGGATTCAAAAGAAAAATGAAGAGCCGTGGTTTCAATTTATTATCGAAAACAGAGAGACCCATCAGATTATTGGCAACTGCAGCATTCACCATATCGACTGGGAAGTCCCCTGCTTTGAAATTGGGTATTGGCTCCGTACTTCACAAACAGGTCATGGCTTTATGACTGAAGCAATCAACACACTCACACGCTTTCTTTTTGATAAGATGCACGCAGAACGAATCGAAATAAGATGTGACAGCCATAATACGCAAAGCCAGGCTGTACCACGTCGTCTCGGCTATCAACTCGAAGCAACACTTGTCTCCAATCGCATAGATCCCCTCACCGGGCAACTCAGCGACACCTTAATTTTTGTGCGCCATGATGCATCAGATCTTCCAACTCTCGCGGTATATCGGTAAATAAATTTGACAAATATAAAATATATGCCACACTGAATACGAGACATCAGGAAAAATCAAATAAAAAACAGATAATTCAAATAATGGAGATAAAGATATGTTTAAGGCAAATAACAGAGTTAAAAATGCAGCACTCATCGCAGCTTTTTTTGCAATGTTACCAGGTATGAGTACAAAAGCAATGCAGCAAGACCAGTCACCTAACGAAAAACTGAGAACAGCTATTATGGATAATAATCTTAAAGCTGCAAAAATCGCTCTTACAGATGGTGCAAAGCTTGAGCCAGAACATTCTTTTATGATTAATTGTTATATTTTTAACAAAGATTTTGATTTTTTTAAACTCCTTGTTAAAAAAAGTGTTTTAAATATCAATGCCCACTCAAATTATGGAAATACTGCTTTAAACACGGCTATAACAAAGGACTTATCCAAAGACTTAGTAAAGTGGCTTGTAGAACATGGCGCTGACATTACCACCGCTGGCACAAGCATAGATCCAAAGATAACAGCATACTTAAAGCTGGTGACTGATTTTTATCAAGTAAGCAAAGGCGAGATGACCTTCAACCAGTTTGTTCTTACACACCTAACCTCCAATGATCAAATTGCTCGGGTACAAGATATTCTTCCCTTGCTCCATTTAGGTTCAAAAAACTTTGCCGATCATTTTTATACGTGGCTTAAAGAGAATGATTTACTGGCCAAAGCAGACCAACCGTCCCTTGATTTTCCACGTGAAAATATAACCGAATTCGTTTTGTGGTACATGGAGCATGAAACATGGCGCAAAGAAGTAGATAGTAAAATGCAGCCTGGGATCAACTACAGAGTCGAAGCCGACGAAAAAGAAGGATATATCTTACAACCCAAAAAAAGTAATTTATTTCTCCACGTAAGCAAATTAGAAACCGGAGTCAAATGGCTCTATGTTAAAATTCTCAAAGATACCCGACAATCTTGTGCTCAACGTCATAAATGGCTCAACATATGCTTTGAAAATTACACTGACAAAAATGGTAAGTTTGAACAGGCTGTTGATTTGTTCATAAAGAAAGTCATTACAGATCCTCAAGAACTACAAAGAATACATAAAGACAAAAATAAATGGCTTCAAAAAAAGAATATCGGCACGTTGCTTGTTCCAAACATCAATAAACTGCCAAAGTTAGTGATCACTCAAACAACTTCAAATGCAGTAAACCGTAAGTTTGTTGATATAAAATTGAATCTGCCAACTAAATAACTATTGACCAATTACAGACACAAAAAAGGCCCCGTAAACAAGCCGGGGCCTTTTTTGTGTCTGCATATCAAGGGAGGCTTTTTGAGGCCTCCCTCTTACTTGATTGCACTATTAGCTAATAAGACCGAGTGATCTTAGATAGTCAATCATCTGGATCTGCCCATTAGCCTGAGCAACTGAAACAAGACTTTCCAAAGAACTTGGCACAAGTCGTACCACTTCCAACAGCCATTGCGCTACCGGAAGCGACCCTGATCCAAAAGCATAATACAAAAGAGTATTCAGCGTCTCTTTTGTCAAAGGTCTACCAATAGCACTATGTTGATCGTAGAGGTATTGGGCTATTTCAACTTTATTGCCTGCATAAAGGATTGGTAACATTCCTACAGAGTCGATGTGCTCTATATTAACAGGGTTACAATTTGTAATCTGAGTTACGAGTGCCAAGTTATTGTAACACACTGCAGTTTCGATAGATGGTCTTCCTTGAGTCATAAAAGTATTGATATAACTTACAATATGATATTGATAGTTATTCTGAGCTACCGTGATGAGATTATCTTTGCAACCAGTTATATCAAAATAAAGTCCTTCAATAATCCATTGCACCACGGGAAGCGATCCCGCTCCACACGCAAAATAGAGGAATTGATATACTTGCTGCAAGCTGAGGAGGCCATAGGTGCGATGTTGAGCAAAAAGATATTGCGCTATATCAAGCTTATTCCCTGCAAAATAGATAGGGAGCATGGAAGCTTCTAGCTGATTAATCAAAACAGGATTAGCCGTAACCATTTGGGCAACCAGAGCAAGGTTGTTTTGAGCTACTGCGCTGTGCAGAGTTTGTGGAACAAAACTATTAATATAAGAAATCATTGCTGCCCGGTGGTTTTCATCTGCTACTGCAATCAAGGTAGGCTTGATGTCAGCTGGATTGAAATGAAGCCCTTCTATAATCCACTGTGCAACCGCCAACGATCCCGCCCCAAAAGCATTAATAAGAAGCTCAGATTGCTCTGACAAAGGAAGTGGTTTATTTAAAAGAAGTGCCTGTGAGTAGAGTAGCTGCGCTATTTCAAGCTTGTTTCCCGCATAGTAAATAGGAAGCCGGCCAAAACCATCACGCCGTAAAGCCCGAGAACTGTCTTCACTGAGCAAGAGCTGGACATAGGAAAAATCATTGTTTTTTACCGCGTCAAATATCTCATTAGGAGGTCTTTGGGTGACAATGGCTCGAAGATAATTCATGGCTATTGTTATGCCAGGCCCTTCACACCCGTGGCCCATTCCATAAGGGCACTCAAAGAACAACCTTCCATTGTCATACATATCACGCAACCCAAGAAGATTGCTGGTATATTGCGCCGTTTCTGTGAATGTCCTTTCTAAATCAGTCCGAGAGCCCCACTTATAAAAGCGCATAGACCCAGAACAGTCTGGTTTTATAACAAAATCAGTGTTTGCCCAGAGCATCAAAATGCAATTTAAATTTTGAATATTTGCTTTATATTGTGCTGCATTTGCATGATCTTTTTCATTGTTAAAATAGGGAAGAAAACTATTAAGCGCTAAGTAATCAGCTTGATGCTCAGGGTCTTTCCAGTAGTTTGCAACGCTGATAAGATCTTGCCCTATTGCATTATAAAAGACTATTCGTACCAATGGCCAATCTTGGGCTACCAATGATTTAATAAGATTTGCAATGGACTCTCTCAGAGGATCTAATATGTCCCCTCTGGTTTTTGCCGTTTGCCCTATTGTTTTGACCGCATTTTCTACAGTCATAGAACCAAAACCTGCTACATCAATAGTGGTACCTTTAATTCCCAAAAGATTTGTGATTGCTTGAAGAATAAGATCATCAGCATGCCACACAACAAGATCTACCCATTCAGTCCAGGAATCGGGCAGGCCAAACTCTCCAGCCTGAGGACTTGCACAGGAAATAAGACTATCAATTTTAAACGGTAGAAGATGGGCATATTTTTCGATAAAGGTACGTGCAAGAAGCCCACCTTGAGAGAACCCTATTACAATGACTCGTTTCCCAACAAGAGCAGCGTTTGTGCTCGCATCTGCATAGAGGTCATCTAACAGATGGTACATGCCGCGATTGGTAGTTGCAGCCGATCCGTCACCAATTCGCCCCATAACCATTGGTATTGTTGGAAATTCTGCATGAAAAGCTTGCGCAATAGGTGGAAATGCTTCATTAGAATTGAGACCCCTCACAACAAAAACAGCATAATCTTCCGGTACATACGCGCCACTAAAAGACGCGAAAAAAAGGCAGAAAATTGCTAAAAGCAGTTTCTTCATAAGCCTTACTCCTTTATAACTCCATTCCAAACGATAGTGGTACTTTTATATTGTTATAAAACCCGCCTCCTTGTAAAAATGAATGATAATTTCTAGTACCATAAATCTTTCAGTACCAAGATGCAACCAATAATAATTTTATCGTAGAAAGATACGCTGTAGATGGGCAAAATACTATTCATACCTACTTTCGTTTAAAAAAAATTGCAATTTTATGATATTCTGGTAGTATTAAATATATAAAAACTATTCGCTATTAGAAATAAAATGAAATTATAACTGAATTTACAGCAAATATTTTGATAGATTATTCCGACAAAGAGCAAGAAAAGCGTGGCGTAGTTTTTTGATTTATCAGAAATTATTAGTAATAAAGGAGAGGTGACATGGCTATAAAAAATAAAATGTACGCACTAGCCGGAGTTCTTATCTGGAGTTTTGGAGTAAGAGCCTCTGATGTTATGCTCGATTTTTCAAACCTTTCAATGATAGACTCAAATTATGCGGGTATAACAGGATATAACCCTCCTGATAAAAACGATACGATTGACCTCTCAACTAGTTTTCCATTACCAGAAGAAGAGATAAAAACTAGTAGTGAAAATAAGGGGAAGATTGCTCTATCAAATAAGGTTACATTTCCCTTTGCAACCCATTCATTGATAATCATTCCTGAAAAAAATCCCGGTGATAACGGTTCACAACACATTATAACCAACATTTTTGCATCAAAATTTTTAGTGCTTTTTTCAGCAACCATGATTCAGTCTTTTGAAGCTAACAACCTTTGCGGCGAGTACTATTTTTTTGGCTTACCAGGCGCCTTAGAAAGCAAAGGAAAGGACTTTATACTTGGCGTGCCGGAAGAAATGTTGGACTATGATCTAGAAAACGCCATTGGAAATTCAACATCTAAATCAGTAGATAACAACCAAGAGATCAAAGAAACAGCGGCAACAGCCATAGAAAAAAAACTGGGGATTTTTATTACTCATCTACACTATTTAGGAACACTTGAAACAATTGGGGAAAAAAAACTTGAGCTTGTAAATCAAAAAGAGGAAGATCTTGCAAACGGTCTAAAAAACATTTTGAGCAACTTTTTTGTACCAAATAAATTATATAAAAATAAGATGGATAAACCTCGCTGGATCATGATATTTGATGGTCACAGCTCCGAAGCAAGTCTTTATACAAATTTAAGTGATATCAATGACAATAAGACTATTGTTAAAGATGCTCATTCTTTAGCTTCCCTAAAAATATCTGATTTAGCTGAAATTATTGATATTATTATGAAAAAAACAGAGCTGATGCTCGTTCAGTTTATCTCTTGTTATGGCGGCATTATAAAATTAACTGAATTATTAAAAAAACTCTCACTAAATTCTCCGATTTTTACCTCTATGTCCTTTACTGGTAATGGTTCAATGTGCGTCGAAGCAGGAAAAGATCGATATAAGCTATTTTTAGACTCTTTTCTTGATTATCAACTGAAGGAAAAAGAGTTTAAAAACAAAGAAAAACTCCACAAAAAAATCTTTGAAATATTTACAAAAGCAGTACAAAATTTAACTTCTCCCCCTACAGCACTGGGGCACAATATACCTGTTTTTAAATCACCCACAGATACACATTTTTGGCCAGTTCCCTTTTCCCATACCACTAAAATTATACAGAGTAAGAATTTTAAACAACCGCCAAAACTTCAAGACCCCTGTGTTGTTTTATTGGATGGCACAACAATTAAAAAAATTCAGGTTAACATCTTGAAACTGGATGCTTTTAAAGAAAACTCTCTAGAAATAGCTTCCCCCTATTTTTCAGCAGGATTTCCTGGTGCTTTTTCTCAAATCATTAAAAAATTAATAGTCCCAAGCAACTTTAAAGACTGCACTACTATTTTAACGCAGCTGTTTCCAGAAATGTTCAAAAGAACAGTATCAAAATATTCATCTTATTGCGTCCATATAAAAAATATCACGGGGATTGTTGGTTGTTACAAGGCAAAAATTTACGCCAAAACCGCTATAAATAATGGGTGCGGTGTTGGTATTGAAGGAACAAATGCTGTTTTTTCATACCAAAAAGACAAAGGTTGTCCAAATAAGAAGTATTATTTCTTTGACAAAACTTTGGAAGAAAAGAGAGTTGATAAAGACTCTAAAAAAAAGGTCAAGTTGTGGATAAAGACTTTTAAAGAGGAAATGGAGAACAAAAAGAAGCTGCAAGCTTGTATGCAAAATTATTTGTTTCCGGAGGAGAAGCAACATGGCTATAAAAAATAAAATCGCTGTCCTTGTTGGAATTCTTACCTGGAGTTTTGGAGTAGTCGCATCCAATGCAGAAATTATCAATAATATTATAAATACATCACAACATTCGAATAAATCTCCAAGCTTCTGGACTACGGCAGGGTATACCTCTAAACCGGATACTTCACCTAAAGAAGCGGATAACATAGTAGAACTTACAACTCTTTTTAAATACTCTAGAGAGGAAGAAAAAATTATTGACAAGGCAGTTATTGCACCCGACAAAGTTCCTTTTGCAACACACTCATTAATAATCATTCCTGAAGCAAAACTGAATGATAGCTGCACATCAAAGACTCTCGATTTTATTTTTAAATCAAGACTTTTAGTATTATTTTCAGCAACCGTACTTAATGTTTTCATACCAGACAACGTATATGAAAGCAAACATTCTAACGGGTACTATTTTTTTGGATTACCAGGCGCCTTAGAGAGTAACGGTAAGGCCTTTGTTCTTGGAATTCCTCAGGAAATGTTGGAAAATGATCTAAAAAACGCCATTGAAAATCCAAAAACTAAATCGTTAAACAGCAATTCAGATGTAACAGCAACAGAAATGGAGAAAAAATTAGGCATTTTGATTACGCAGCTACAGTATTTGGGAACTGCTGAAAAAATTGGCAAAAAAAACTTAGATCTTCATGTTCAAACCGATGAAGCAATTTCGGAAGAATTGAAGAATGTTTTGAGTAATTTTTTTGTACCGAAAGAGTTATATAAAAATAAAATAGATATACCTCGGTGGATTATCGTAATTGATGGGCATGGTGGCAAAGCGACCCTTCATAAAGATGTAGCCGATTTCAAAAACAATAATATTGTTAAGAGTGATAATGGAATCACCCACTTAAAGATAGACGTTTTTGCTCAGATTCTTGAAAAAATTAGGGAGAGAACACATCTAATGCTTGTTCATATTGCAAGTTGCTGGAACGATACTATAAAATTAACTGAATTGGCAAAAAAACTTTCATCTCTACCCCCTATCCTTACCTCTATGTCTCTTGCAGGCAATGGCCCTATTAATGGTATCTTAAAAGAAGATCAGTATCAGTTATTTTTAAAGTCTTTTACTGAGTTTAAGGTAAAAGGAAAAGACCTGACCCTAAACGACAAATTATGCAAAAAAATCTTTAACAAATTTACCAATGCAGCACAGTATTTACAATATACTCAAACAAGAAGGGCTTTGGGAGACAGAATACCCGTTTTTAAGGCTCCCACCGATCCATCTTTTTGGCCGGTTACCCAGTCAAATTCCACTGATATTGTACCAGCCGAAGAATACACACCGCTCAAAGCACGTCAGAAACCTTTTGTTATTCTAATGAACGGATCAACAATTGAGAAGGTTGTGGTTACAATGCTTAAGTCAATAAAGCCTAAGTCATCAAAAGCAGCTTATCCCTATTTTTCAGCAAGGATTCCGGGTGCTTTTTCTCAAACCATTGAAAAATTAATAGTCCCTAACGACTTTAAAGACTGCGCTCAGGTTCTCACAGACCTCTTTCCAGAAATGTTCAAAAAGAGAATTATGGCCTCTTATTGTGTACACATAAAAAATATCAAGGGACTTAAGGACTGGCATCATACAAAAATTTATGCAAAAGGTTACCAAGATACTCAACCCAATAAGGGAACTACCAAATTTGGTGGAGTAACTGCTATTTTTTCATATAAAAAAACCAAAAATGCTGATGACCGGAATTATGTCTATTTTGATAAACTTGGGAAAACTGAAGCAACGACCGAGGACAACTCTAAAAAAGCGGCAAAATCATGGATAAAGACTTTTAAAGATGAAATGAAGAACAAAAAAAAGCTGGGCAAGTGTATGAACAATTATTTACTCAAAAAATAGGCTGTATCATTGCCTCCACAACCGATTAATCACAAAAAGATCCAAATCATCTTAGAGCTTATTTAATAATCAGACTTGACAAATAGGGTTTTATTTCGTAAACTACTTTTATCATATTCGCATAGCTTGTTATTTTAATATTATGAATTGAAAGAAAAAAAATGAAAATTAAATTTAATCTCTTATTGGCTCTTTTGAGCTTAGGATGCGCACAAAACTTTTTTGGCATGATAAACAACAACGGATCAAATGGTGGGCCAAATCAACCGCCAAGAAGATTGTTTAGGGATGTTTTTACTGAGCCACAAACATTAAAAGCGACTCAAGAAGAGATTGTTTCTAAATCGACAATTCCTTTGCTGTTCAATACATTCGACAATAGCGTGCCTTGTTGGGCTGAAATCACTAAAACAACCGTTAAAACTTACAAAAAACTAATGCCTTCTAATGCAAACTCTTCATCTCCTGCACCCAGTGATTTTACGAGCAATACACTTATCAATAAACTGTTTTGCTATATTCCTAACCTCCCTCAAAATTATATGGCTGTAGCTTATCAACGATTCTTACAACTAGACCCAAACACAGCTGCTCAAAATCAACAAGGGTAATTGATCAGCCCTTTAGTTTTTACCCCCCACGAACAGAATCAATAGTTCTATTCGTGGGGCTTTTTGCGTCTTTAATGCCCCCATCTTCTCAGGCCTCGAAATCAATTTCACATTGGAATCTTTAAAATTAAATTACAAGTATTGATTTTATTTATCATATTTTGGTATGATAATACTGTCAGGAAAAGTAAGATTTTTATAGTTTTTTAAAAATAGAGAAAGTGGTAACATGAAGACAATTTTTTTAACAAAAGCACTCTTGAAAACTGGTTTTATTGTAAGTGTTAGTGTTGCGTTTTTTACCGGAGCAGCTAGTCAATCTCATGATGAATTAGTCAATCGTATACAGAACAAACTGGCTTATTCATTAGGATCTGTACAACTCGATAATCGATCGGAACTAAGTCAAACTCTTTTTGATCTTGATAGTGTATGGAGCCTTGTTGATACTCTGACCAAGAGTACGGCTATTGTTTCAACTACTGCTCAAGAGAAAATTTATAAGGCTCTTGAGGCCATTGAACATGCTCTTAAAACATTACAAAAAGACTGGGGTTCACAAGAGCGTAAACAACAAGCAGCAGCACAGATAAAAGCGCTTGAGGAAGCACAGAAACGGCTCAAGGTTGGAATTTTCGATTCAACCACTACAGGAGACCTTAAAAACGCTTTAGATGTTGCAATTAAATCATTTCTTATCAATTTAAAAAATAATTAGCAAAGGTATTACTATGAAAAAAATTTTATTGTCGACTCTCTTTGTAGGCAGTTTTTGCATAAGCGCTTTGCTTATGAGCTCTCAAAATTATGCAATCAATGTACGCTCCCTGCAAGACACAGCAGACGAGATTGCAACTCTTTCTCAAGACACCATAGAAAGCGCATCCTATAATTTGAGTATAAAGAAGTTGGAACAGGTACAGCAAGTTGTTAACTTTGAAGCAAAAAACCCAAAAATAGTCTCCAAACA
>Ga0209417_1000494_pt1 | contig 91833 bp, 71 predicted proteins | sample RifGroF2_FD_184002 | JGI IMG/M metagenome (GOLD analysis project Ga0209417, IMG submission 184002) | Groundwater microbial communities from Rifle, Colorado, USA - Groundwater F2 (SPAdes) (version 2) | ecosystem: Environmental > Aquatic > Deep subsurface > Groundwater | place: Rifle, Colorado... | reverse complement strand
GCTCATTACAAAAACAGATATTCAAAGAGCGTCACGCGTTCGTTCTACAAAAGGCTTAATGGTTCATGCCTTCGGTAGGATAGCCGCCGCGTTTATTTATTTAATCTTTAACTCTTAATTCGCATTAATAATAAAAAGTAAAATCAGTGTTTTATAAATGCTAAAAAAAGAGGCTGCAATCAGCAGCCTCTTTTTTTAGCATTATTTTACAAGTAGTATCTTTTCTGTTTTAATTTTTTCTCCGGTATAAAGTCTGATAAAATAAACTCCGGGTTCAGCGTTGTGCATGTCAATTTTGTTAGATAAAGAAACAGTTTGATTTGTGTAAATTATTTTTCCCACAACATCAGAAATTTCAATTTTATCTATTAATGAATTCATTTCAACAAATAAATTTCCTTTACTTGGGTTCGGATAAATTGCATAAATAAATGAAACAATATTGCTCACAGATGTTCCAACGCCAATCGTAACGGGTTGTGTAGTCATGCAACCGTTAGCATCAAAAACAATTACAGAATATTCTCCTCCTGTAAGACCTGAAATATCAGGAGTTGTCGCGCCGTTACTCCAGTAATACGTATAAGGTGGTGTTCCACCGCTTGCAGTAACAGAAGCGGTTCCATCATTCATTCCGGGGGCTGTTTCGTCTGTTGATGTTACGATAGCAGATGGCGAGGATATTGTAATCAAATCATCATTGATTAAAGTGTCAGAACCTCCTGCATTGGATACAATCAGCGTTACCGAAAAAATTCCGTTTGCATCGTAATTTACAACAGGATTCTGATCTGTACTTGTTGCCGGAGTTCCTCCTTCAAAAATCCAGTACCATGATGTTGGCGTCATTGTGCTTAAATCAGTAAATGCTATTTGTGTACCCTGACACGTTGAGATGGTGCTTGCAGTAAAGTTTGCAACTGGTACAGCCTGATATCCGTTTACGGTTATGCTTGTAATATTTTCGCAATAACCGTCATTAATTGTAACAGAATAAGTGCCGGGATAAAGATCTGTAGCTGTTGCTGTTATTTGATTTCCGGCATTACTGTCCCATAAATATGTGTATGTTCCATTACCTCCGGTTGCATTCACAGATGCTGTTCCGTCATTGTTACCGATTGCGGCATCAGTGCTGGTTGTACTTGCAGTGATTGCAGGATTTACTGTAATCAGCAAAGTATTTGAGTAAACAACAGGGCAAGAACCGTTACTGATTTCTGCTCTGAAATAAGTTGTTGCTGTTGGCGCACCAGTTATTATATCCATTGTGGCTCCCGGAATATCATTCCAATTTGAACCATCATCAGATGCCTGCCATTGAATAGTTCCTGTATAACCTGAAAGACTTATCGTGCCAACATCACCCAGACATATTATTTCATAAGGAGTACTTGCTGTTCCTGCAACAGGTTCTGCATCTACTGTAACAACAACTGTATTTGAAACAGCATCATTACAAGTTCCTGAAGATATTACTGCGCGGAAGTAAGTGCTTGAAGTAAGTACATCACTTGCGAATGTTGCATTTGTCGCACCGGAAATATCATTCCATATTATTCCATCAGGTGAATCCTGCCACTGTATTGCGCCACTTTGACCCGTAATGTTCAGATTTGTTGATCCGCTTCCGCAAAAAATAGTTTCAGAAGATGTAATAGTTCCGGCAACAGGAGCGGGATCTACAGTTATTTGTACTACATTGGAACTGTGACTCGGACAGGTTCCCAAAGAAACAACAGCTCTATAAAAAATAGCATTAATAAGGTTAGGTGTATTATATGTGCTGCTTGTTGCGCCTGATAAATTTACCCAGCTTGTTGATCCGTTTGGAGAAAATTGCCATTGTATATTTCCTGTATAACCTGCAAGATTCAAGGTTGCAGAAGTACTACTGCATATTGGATTGGCAACAGCTTCTGCTACACCAGCTAAAGCTGTAGGCATAATTTCCACCATTACAGAATTTGAATATACAACAGTACAAATGCCGGATGAGATTTCTGCTCTGAAATAATTTGTAGAAGTTAGCGCAGCAGTAGTAAAAGGAACACTGGTTGCTCCGGTAATGCTTGTCCATGTATTTCCATCTTCTGATGATTGCCACTGTACCAAACCGGAATGTCCAGATAAATTCAATGTTGTTGTATTGCCTCCACAAATACTTAGTGGATTCCCACTTGCTGTACCTGCAACCGCGGGCTGGTCTATTGTAATGTAAATTTCATTGGAATATACATCGGGACATACGCCATAAGCCAATTTTGCTCTGAAATAAACAGGTGCAGATAAATTAGCTGTAGTATAAGTTGCAGTATTTTCTCCGCTACCGCCTGTTACATTTATCCACGTAATTCCATCAGATGACTCTTCCCATTGAATAGTTCCCGTGTAATTATCAAGAGTGATAATTGCATTCGATCCATTGCATAAGGATGTTGCATCAGTCGTTGCTGTGCCTCCAACAGGACCTGGCGTAACGCTTATCATCACAACATTTGAATTTGCGGGAGTGCAAACGCCTGAACTTACAACTGCCCTGTAATATTCGGTTACGCTTAAAGGTTCTGTAGTGTAGGAATCCATTGTTGCGCCGGGAATATCAAACCAACCTGTTACTCCATCAGAAGAAACCTGCCATTGAATAAAACCTGCGTATCCGCTTAAATTAATAGCTACTTCTCCAAGTGTACAAACAGAATTTGAAGAAGCAGTGGCAGTCCCTGCAATAGCAGTGCCTGAAACAATTATTTCTATTACGTTGGAATAAACATCAGGACAAGTACCTAAAGATAATTTGGCTCTGTAAGAAATATTTGCAGAAAGGGTAGGAGTAGTATAGCTTGAAGTGTTTGCGCCACTTCCTCCCGTTACATTTATCCACGTAATACCATCGGATGATTCTTCCCACTGAATTGTTCCTGTATTTCCTGACAAATTAATGTTGGTAACAGAACCTTCACAAAGTTCATTTGCATCAGATACTGCGATTCCGGCTATCGGCCCTGCTGTTACATTAATAGTTATTGTATTTGAATTTAAACTTGTACAACCTTCTGAAGAAAGAACAGCGCGGTAATAGCTTGTTACAGTTAAAGGATTTGTTGTATATTGATCTGAATTTGCTCCGGTAATATCAGTCCAACCTGTAATTCCGTTTGCAGATTCCTGCCATTGTATATTTCCTGTAGAACCCGTTAAAGAAAGAACAGAAAATTCTCCGGTACAAAGATCTGTAGACGATGCAGATGCCGTTCCACTAACAGGTTCGGGGTTTACAACAATCATCAGTTCATTTGAAAATGCATCAGGACAGGGACTCAATGTGAGCTTTGTTCTGAACCATGTTGTTTGTGTAAGATTAAAAGCATAGTATGTTGCAAGTGTTCCTTGAAAGCCTGTGATATCTGTCCATATTGAACCGTCTGTAGAACGTTGCCAGCGTATAGTTCCAGTATGACCACTTACAGTTAAAGTTACATTTGAACCGGAGCAAACAGGATTATTATTAGCAGTAACAGTTCCTCCAACAGCAGCAGGATTTATTGTGATGCTGACTGTATTTGAAATAACAGTACCACAAGTTCCGCTTGATACGATTGCTCTGTAAAATGTATTTGCAGATAATGCATCTGTTGTATATGCATCACTGGTAGCTCCTGTTCCTGTTGTAACATTATTCCATACTCCTCCTGTTATAGAATCTTGCCATTGAATAGTGCCTGTATAACCAGTTAGCAAAATGGTTGATGTTAAACCTGTACAAACAGATGTTGGGTTTGCAGAGGCAGTCCCTGATATTGGAGAATCAAGCACAATAATTTCAACAGAATTTGAATTTTCGGATGAGCAAGCACCGTTTGTTACTACAGCTCTGAAAAAGATATTGCTGCTTAAAGCATTTGTTGTATATGAATCAAAAGTTGCGCCGCTGATATCCGTCCAACCTGTTGTTCCGTCTGCTGATTGCTGCCATTGTATAATTCCGGTATTTCCGGTTAATGTTAATTCAGTTGAATTTCCTGAACATAATGCTGTCGGATTAGCCGAAGCTGTACCTGCAACAGATAAAGGAAAAACATTTATTTGTATAATATTTGAGTAAACATCATCACATGTGCCTTCAGAAAGTTTTGCCCGATAATAAATTGTATTAGATAACGTGGATGAAGTATAGCTTGCAGTTGTAGCACCAGAGCCACCGATAACATTAATCCAGGCATTTATTCCGTCCGCGGATTGTTCCCATTGAATTGATCCTGTATATCCGGTAAGTACCAAATTACTTGTTTCTCCTGAACATAAGGAAGCAGGTGTTGCAGTTGCAGTTCCTCCAACTGGTCCGGGTGTTACAGTAACACTTATTACATTAGAATATTCTTCAGGGCAACCGCTTGCTGTAAGATGTGCTCTGAAATAACTTGTAGCTGCAAGAGCAGATATCGTGTAAGATGCAGTAGTTGCTCCTGTTATATCTGTCCAGCCTGTTGTTCCATCTGCTGATTGTTGCCATTGAATATCTCCGTTTGAGCCTGTAAGTGTTAATGTGCTCGTGTTTCCACTGCATATAGCTGTTGGAGATGCGCTTGCTGTTCCTGCAACAACGCCGTTTGTAATAATAGCATTTGCCGTAACTCTTTCACTTATACAATCCGGAAGTTTTACTTCCCAGTCATAAAAATAATAATACCTGTTGGTAAGATTAGGATATTGTGAAGTCCCGGCACTTGTAATGCTTACAATGTCTGTCAGCGTGTAAGGAAAAGTAACTCCTGCATCATTTCTGTATAAATTTATGTTGCCGGATCCTACAAGTTTATGACCTGTTCCGGGAGGAACTTCAAAATCAAGTGTTACACGACTTACGCCGTTGGCCGCTGTAAATATTACGGAGTCAAGCGTTAGACCTGCGCTGTTTCTGAGAGATATTTTTCTGGTCGCGGTTGTAGTTCCTGCATTTATTTCAACCGATACTAATTTGAATGTGGTTAATGCATCGAAGGTAAGAAACCCTTCTGCTGTATTATTGAATAATTGACCATTTGTGTTGCTTTGAGTGTTTCCAACATTTTGTGAAGCCTGTTCTTCATGATTCTCTACATAAAAGGGCGTTGTAATACTTAATGCAGGAGTGGTAAATGAAGTGCCGCTTACGAGAGAAGTGCCTCCTGTGGCAACATCGTACCAGTATAATGTTCCGGATCCTGTTGCTGTAATAGTAACAGTGCCTGGACCGCATCTTGTAGCATCATTAGCTAAAGGAGCAGCCGGAAGGTCTATAGTAATAAGGTCGGTATGCACAATCTGATTGCTTCCATATTGATTGGATGCAGTAAGTGTTACAGTAAATGTCCCGCTTATTGTATATGTATGAACCGGGCTTTGTTCTGTTGATGTTGTTCCGTCACCAAAGTCCCATAACCATTCCGTAGGATTGCCTGCTGACATATCTGTAAAATTAATGATGCCAATACAGTTACTTGTTTCGTTTTGTGTAAATTCAGGAATAGGTGCTTCTGTATTGCCAATGACTGTAATAGTATAATCTTCCACTTCTCCCCAACTGGATGTATCGCAGGGAGTAGCATTCGGACCGTTTTCAGTATCGTGCAGACGGATTCTCATAATAACATTTCCGGATGTTGCATTTGCAGGTGGAGTAATGTTTGCAGTGAAAGGACCAAGTCCGATTGTAGAAGTGAACACATTTTCATCTGCATCGTCGAAATCGCTGTCATTGTTCCAGTCAATCCATATTAATACCTGATCCGCCTGATAGGGGCTTCCTGCTGTTACTGTAATAGAATGAGGCGCATCAATTGTCATACTCGTTGAAAGATTCGTGTAGTCGGCATAACCCAAACTGGCTGTGGTATTATTAATTGAGCCCACAGTAACATTGGAAATATACTCACCATTTGTTGCCGATGATCCTGCATCACAAAATTGAATCGGTGCAACCGTTATGTAATCAATTTTAGCAACAGAATCGAAGCCAAATGCATTTGTAGCTTTCAGAGTAACCATATATGTTCCTTCTGTTAAATAGGAGATGCCGCTTGGATTCTGATCCGTACTGACTGCTGGATTTCCTCCTTCAAAAGTCCATTGCCAGGATGTCGGTACATTTGTTGAGAGGTCTGTAAAATTAATGTTCCCTCCAACTGTGATATTTGTTTCACTTGCAATAAAATCAGCAACAGGAGGTGTTGTAACGGGGTTTACTGTAATATATCCGTATTTTGTTTCTGTGTCATTACCCGCACTGTTTGATACATATAATGTAACATCGTAAACTCCGGCAGTATTATACACAATTGAAGGATTTTGTGCTGTACTTGAAGATGGAGTTCCTCCCGGTAAAGTCCACAACCAAGCAGCAGGATTATCTGTTGAAAGGTCTGTGAAATTAATAGTAGTGCCTGCTGTAACAATTGTCTGATCTGCTGCAAAATTCGCTGTAGGAGCAACATCGGCAGCAACAATATCAACAGTTCCAATATATGGAGACCTGTTTTGTTTTGTAATAACAATGTCTGCTGTACCTGCTGTTGTAAATGCAGGAAATGTAAGCGTTACATTTGTATTTGTTCCGGTGTATATTGAATTCAGCAATACATTATTTTGAGAAATGGCAACGTATGCATACTGTTCAGTAGTTACAGACAGTGTCGTTTGTCCAAGTTGAATATCATTATAATTAGCCGTGAGAGCAGGAGGAACACCAAAATAATTCATAATAGAAGGATCTCCCATCAGGTGGTATATTTCCCAGTAATAGTTCGCCATACCGTCTCCAGCTTCAGTAACGGCAAGGTTTCCTGCCATCATCATTTGAGCGTTGGTAATATACCATTCGCTGAAAGGTTCTCCAAGATCGTGGAAGGCTCTGTCATAAGCTCCATATAGGCTTAGGGTATGAGCAGGAGGAGGATTGGAAATAGCCTTGGCACCAACTCCCCAGTGATAATCTTCATCCCAGTAAGAGTAATTTGATCCTCCAATATAACCCACAGCACCACCATTTGCTTTTCTTAAAACTGCTTCACCAAAGCAGGCTGGATCGTTAAATGTATTAGATTGGCAACAATTTCCAACCATAAGACCATATTTGTTCGCATTGGTCATATTGGGTACATCAGAAGTAATAAAACTGGGATTAGCCCATCCTTCGGAGCTGCAATGCGCTGTGTAATTTGCAAACGCAACACCCGTGTTGAAATCTGCCTTAATTGCTGCAACGCTTGCCGGTAAATCTGATTCAGGATATAAATATTCATAATTTGTAATGCCATGCGCAGAATTAAAATAATTATTAATGCCGTATAGTAATTGTCCATTCCCATGTATAGTAGAAAATCCACTGGGGTCTCCACCTTCCTGATCAACTCCGGCAACGAGCAAAATATTTTTCAAATAAGAAGGATCAGGCATTGTGTATTGTTCATACATAAGAGTTTTATCTATTTGTGGCTGTAATTGCGCTGTGGATGTTGCCGACCAGCGCCCGTAATAAATTTCTGGAAGAAAGTCCCCTGTGTATTCACAATAATACAAGTCGGTTTTATGAGTTGCAGTAGTCCCGCTAAATGTTGGGATTTGCGCTACATCGCCCACTAATAAAACAAACGTAGGAGCAGGATCCGATGCCGTTGCATTGTCGTAAAAACTTTTTATATAGGCTTTTATTGTAGTAGTCGTAGTACCAACACTTGCTTGATCGGTATACCCTGTAATTACATTAAATCCTTTTCTTGTTTTCCATTGAATGAATGATTGCAATTGTGTTTCAAACATTCTGTTAGCAACAATGATGTATTTAATAGGGTAGGTCGTAATCTGATCTTTTGCCGGATTCGGAGAATAATTTAAAAAATTGCTGTTAAATTTTTCAAAAAATGGAGAATATGCTTTACTTTTTTTCTCATTTGATAAAGCTAAATCAGCATCAGTAAAGCTTATTTCAACAATCATATTATTATAAACTTTTAATTCCCTTTTAACCGGATTGTAACTGAAAGGATTAATGCTTAATCTACCAATTCGTGTTTCTCTCATATAGCCAAGTTCTGCTATTTTCGCCATTGGCTCTGTTGAAAATTGATCCGTTGAATAATAAGTTTCATCGTATTGAAAAATAATATCAGCAGGATCCGTGCTTTTGGAATAGGACGGCTGCACAGGATATAACTGATTGCTTACTCCTTCATCCAATAAATATATAATTTCTTCATCGAAACTGATTACATTCACGTTAACACTTGCTCCGTGAGGAATTTCAATTAATTTGTTATACATCGGCAGATCTGCTTTTCCAATATTTTGCTTATTGGAATTGTAACCTTCAATTAACAACAAACTATAACTGTTGCTGTTCTTTTGCTTTGTCTGAAGCTGCAAAGCAGAGATACTATTTTTTAATGTAAGTCCTGTATTGGATTTACTCAAAATACTTAAACCATTTTCATTCGTTCCAAGGTTGATGTTATAATTCTGCGACATTACCCACGCAGGAAGTGTAAGAACCAGTAAGGACAGGATAACAAATAATTTCATAAATTTTCTCATAATTTTCAAATTATAATTTTACATATTCGATATAAAACATTTAATACTAAATCGAATTAGACATATTTTAAGTATAGACTTCTTACAATAAAAATTGGTTGCTTATTAATTCTGCTTATTATTAACAATTAGGTTTTTTTTTGTTTACATTAAGATTTAAAGGAGTTTACATGACATGTGTTTTGTAGCATACTCATTGATAATTTTAATTTTTGTAATATCGGGTAAAATATTCATGCTTTTAATGTAATTCTTGTTACTTCGTTTTTTCGTTTTCATCAGATTTTTTTTAAGTTTGAAAGATGAATACAGAAGAAATCAAACAAAAAATTATCGGAGAAATTTTAAAAACAGAAAATTTAATAATCGAATACAAAGAGCTTACACTACCTGTTGCTCCTGATGTCGCTATCGGACGAATATCAAGAATGGATGCGATTAATAATAAAAGCGTAACAGAGGCTTCATTAAGGCAGGCTGAACAAAAATTACAGAGTTTGAAACGGGTTTTATCCATGTACGGAACTCCCGATTTTGGCAGATATCTCAAATGTAAAGCCATAATTCCTATAGGGAGAATAATTTTTCGACCTGAAAGTTTGTATTGTGTTAATTGCGCAAAATAATGCAATCTGAAGACTGCCGCCTGTGTAAAAGTCAAGCACCTTTTTTCAATAGTGAAAAGCGAGAATATTTTTTATGTCCGTTTTGTAAGGCAATTTTTGTTGGAAGGCAATATTTACCTAATCAAACTAAAGAAAAAGAAAGATATTTGGAGCATAATAACAATATATCAGATTCGGGATATCAGAATTTTGTAACACCTGTTGTTAAAGCGATAAGCGAATGTTTTTCATCATCAGCTTCGGGTCTTGATTATGGAGCAGGAACAGGTCCTGTCGTTGCAAAAATGCTTAGCGACAGCAATTATAAAATTGAATTGTTTGACCCTTTTTTTTATAATAATCCCGAATTGCTTGAGAATACTTATGATTTCATTATTTGTTGTGAAGTTGCAGAACACTTTCATTATCCGGAAAAAGAATTTGAATTATTAAGGAAAATGCTTAACCCGAATGGAAAACTTTTTTGCCAGACAAGTATTTTTCATGAAAATATTGATTTTAAAAAATGGTACTATAAAAATGATTTCACGCATGTTTTTTTCTATCAGAAAGAGACTTTTGAATTCATCAAAAAACGCTTTGGTTTCACTGATTGCACAATAAAAGGGAACTTAATTGTTTTATTAAATTAAAAAAGGCTACACTAACAAAATTAAATTTTCGTTATTAAAAAAATACAAACTATGAAACCTTTATTTTTAATTCCAATATTGATTTTTGTTACTACAAAGCTATTGGGACAAGTCGGATATCCTGCTGATTTATACATCAACCTGAAAAATGAAAAACAAATTCCTCAAAAACAAGTGGAAATTAAACTTCATGAAGTAAAGGGAACAACCTATTACGCCCTTACGAATATAAATGGGGGAGCAAAATTTAAAACAAAACGCGGTAAAAAATATATTCTTGATGTAAGTAATCAGAAAGCTTTTAAAGAAATAACCATTCCTACGGAAGGCACAAAACCTGTGATTGAAAATTTTGTTTTTGAAAAACCTGAAAGTGCAGCTTTAGACACCACCATTTTCAAAATGTTTAAATTTCGTTTGCCAACTGATGATGAGGTTATCATGAAAGTTATTGTTGCTGCAAATAATCTCAGAATGATGCCCGGAAAAGATGTAAGGCTGGTATGCAAAGAACTTAATAAAGTTTTTATTAGTAAAACAGAGAGTGGGGGAGTAGCTTCTTTTATTATTTATCCTGGGTTTAATTACATAATAGGTGTGGAAGAACAAGACAGCGCGGGAGTTATCAGCGTTCCAAATAGAGGCGGCGCGATGAGTGAAGCAAAAGTTTTTTATCAGCCAACTGATATAAAAGAAATTGTTTCCAATGATACGATTGTACAGCAATTAAAAAAAGATCAGGGACCAACAACTTCGCATGTTTTTGTAAACATCAAGCTTTGGGATATGTCTATGAGACCAATTCCAAATGAGGATATTTTCATGGATTTAGCAAATAGCAAAACCGTTTATAAAGCAAGAACTGATGCGCGTGGTGTTGTAGATTTCCTCTTACCAAAAGGTAAAAAGTTTTCAATTAATTTAAAATATGAAAGAGATGTTGATATTATAGAACACCCTGTAGGAGCTAATTTGCACAGGATTAATATCGAATTTAATTATATGGGATCAGAAAAAATAGAAAATTTTTATAAAACTACAACCCGCACAAAAGAAGGATTTTTAACAGATTTTATGAGTCCAAAGGTGCAGCCTTGCAAGTTCGATCCTAACTGGATTGAAAAAACAAAAGATGGATACAATGTTAATTTTCCTTCACAGTCTGCTACTTCGCCTCCAACTGCTCATGGAAATAATTTATATCTTAATTCCGGATATTATTCACCAGAGTTTTATAGCTTGGATAAGACAACAGGGAGGTCAAACTGGGGAGCACGTCTTGCAGAAAATGGTATTTCAGCTTCAATTTATGTAGATGATGTAATTCTTGCAAACACGGAATCATGTACTTTGTACGCACTTGATGCAAAAAACGGAAATATGCTCTGGTCTAAATGGCTTGGACCGAATATTTATTCCACACCAACAGTATCGAATAGAAAAGTTTTTGCTGTTTATCCAAATACTTTAGATGCGCGCTATTTGATAATAAATAAAAATCTGACGACAAGCAATCATTTTGTATTAGCCGCATTTGATATTAAAACCGGAGAAATAAAATGGCAGGCATGGGTGGATGAAGAAGTATTAGCAGCTCCGGTTGCAAGCAATAATAAGGTTTATATGACTTCTATGGCAGGCAGCTTATATCAGTTCGACATGGAAACAGGCAAGCAGCTTCATCTGATAAGGTCAAAAGCAGTTACACCCCCGACTATTATTGATGATCTTGTTTTTGTTTCAATGGCTGGGGAGAAAGATTCTAAAGTTCAGGAATTAGCAATATACAATGCAAAAGACATGAAACTTATTTCCCGTGTTAAGCAAATTAATGGGCAAAATCAATTTTCACAATTTGGAATGGATGCGATTGACAGGATGAATTACGGCGTTGGAAGAGTTACGCATTTTAAAGGAAAAAATTTCACGATTGTAGGAGGTAAATTATTTTGCTTTGATAATTCAGGAAAAATTGCCTGGCAAACAGTAATCAATAATTCAAAAAGTATTGAAATGCTGCCACGATCTTCAACTCCTGTAATTGCCGGAGGAAAAATAATAGTGAACAATGGTACGAAAGTGCAAATTTACGACCCGGCTCAAGGCAAACTGATAAAAGAATTTCCTGTCAATGCAGAGCTGTTTGCCGATGCAATAGCATACAATGGCTGGATTTACACAGGTACAAAAAAAGGCAAAATAATTTCAATCAACACAAAAGACCCCTCGCTCACAGACTGGCCAACATGGAGTGGTAATGCTGCGCATAATCCGGTTGTTAGGTAAAATTGAGAAATTACGAATTAGGAATTACGAATTACGAATTACGAATTTGAATTTGAAGACCTGCCTGGCTGACGCTAACGGCAGACAGGTTTGAAAATGATTTAACCTGCTTTGTCGGCAACTACCGTGTGGACACAAATATGCGAAGGATTGTGTTTTTTCGTAAAATCAAAAGTTGGAAAAACGACTCCAGAGGAGTCGAATGCCTGCCTTGCCGGTCAGGCGGGTTTATAACCCTGAGCTTTAGTTCGGGGTATAAACAAATGATAATTAAAAGATTTTGGCGGAAAATTTGCCTCAACAAAATTTAAAAGTTTATCCAAAAACAATACTCTGCAAATTTTGTGACAAAATCTTTGGATATAACTTGTTTTAAACTCTAATATCCCAATCATTTCCCCCTCATCCACAAAAATATGGTATTAAGCATAAAAAAACTTTAGGATTTTTGAAAAAAAGATATATATCTTTGAAAATTCACACTCGTATAAATATTTACAATATTAAATAATAGAGAAATGGCAAAAGTTAAAGGAGCAATTGTAGTATACATTGAAAGATGTAAAGGTTGCGGTGTTTGCGTCCCTGTTTGTCCTTCGCAGGTTATCGCGTTGAACAAAGAAGTGAATGGGAAAGGCTATCACTTTGCATTTATGGAAAAACCGGACGAATGCACAGGCTGCACAAACTGCGCAGTAGTTTGTCCCGATGGAGTAATAACCGTTTACAGGGTTAAGGAATAATTCGTATGTCTTAAAAAAAACGACACGACATGAAAGAAGTAAAATTAATGAAAGGAAATGAAGCGATAGCAGAAGCTGCTATTCGTGCCGGGGCAGACGGATATTTCGGTTACCCCATTACGCCTCAGTCAGAAGTTTTAGAATATCTGATGAGTCAAAAACCCCATGAAAGAACAGGGATGGTTGTTCTTCAGGCAGAAAGCGAAGTTGCGGCAATCAACATGGTTTATGGTGGCGCTGCAACAGGTAAAAAAGTTATGACCTCTTCCTCCAGTCCGGGCATCAGCCTTAAAATGGAAGGAATATCATACATGGCAGGTGCGCAGTTGCCTTGCCTTATAGTTAATGTAGTTCGCGGAGGTCCGGGTCTTGGTACCATTCAACCTTCTCAAAGCGATTATTTTCAGGCAACAAAAGGTGGTGGGCACGGCGATTATCGCTTATTTGTCCTTGCACCTGCTTCGGTTCAGGAAATGGCCGATTTTGTAAAACAGGGCTTTGATTTGGCATTCAAATACCGCAATCCTGTTATGATTTTGAGCGACGGCATCATTGGTCAGATGATGGAAAAAGTGGAGCTTGAAGAACAACAACCCAGACTGACACAGGCAGAAGTAGTAAAAAAATGTCCATGGGCAACAACTGGTAAAACTCCCGACAGAGAGAGAAATATCATTACGTCTCTTGATCTCGAAGCTTCAAAGCAGGAATTACATAATAAAGTGCTGCAGGAAAAGTATGAAAAAATGGAAGAAGATGTCCGTTTCGAAACTTTTAATTGCGATGATGCTGAATATATTTTTATCGCTTATGGTTCTGTTGCACGTATTTGTCAAAAAGCAATTGACATAGCTCGTTCAAAAGGCATTAAAGTAGGACTTCTGCGACCTATTACTCTTTTCCCGTTCCCCAGCAAAAAAGTTGCTGAATTAGCCACGAAGGTAAAGGGCATGATGTCCGTTGAAATGAGTGCTGGTCAAATGGTGGAAGATGTAAAACTTGCCGTTAATGGTAAAATTCCTGTAGAATTTTATGGTAGAATGGGAGGGATGATACCTTCTCCGGAAGAAATAGTTCGCGCTTTAAAAAATCAATTAATAGGAGGATAATTCATGGAAATTAAAGATATAATTCAGGAAAAAAATATTGTCTATAAAAGAACATCTCTTTTAACAGATAAAGCTATGTCGTATTGTCCTGGTTGTGGTCATGGAACTGCGCACAGGATTATTATGGAAGTGATTGAAGAAATGGGAATTCAGTCTTCTACGATTGGGGTCGCTCCTGTTGGTTGTTCTGTGTTAGCGTATGAATTTTTAGATATTGATATGCAACAGGCTGCGCACGGTAGGGCTCCTGCTTTGGCAACAGCAATTAAAAGGCTTAATCCGGAAAAACATGTATTTACGTATCAGGGCGATGGTGATTTAGCTGCTATTGGCACTGCTGAAACCATTCACGCTTGCAACAGAGGAGAAAAAATAGTTATTGTTTTTATAAATAATGGTATTTATGGAATGACCGGCGGTCAGATGGCTCCTACAACCCTACCCGGAATGAAAGCTTCCACTTGTCCTTTTGGAAGGGATACAGAACTTATGGGGAATCCTTTAAGAATGACCGAACTTGTTGCGCATTTGCCGGGTACATATTTTGTAACACGTCAGGCTGTACACACTCCTGTAGCTGTAAGAAAAACAAAAAAAGCAATTCGCTTTGCTTTTGAAAATGCTGAAAACGGTGTTAATTTCGTTGAAATTGTTTCAAATTGCAATTCCGGCTGGAAAATGACTCCTGTACAAGCAAACAAATGGATGGAAGAGAATATGTTCCCATTTTATCCTTTGGGTGATATCAAAGTTCCTGAAAAAAAATAATTTTATCGGAACGAAAATTCAAATTTGTTAATTTAAAAAATTATATAATATGACTGAAGAAATTATTATTGCAGGATTTGGTGGACAGGGAGTTCTTTCCATGGGTAAAATTCTTGCCTATTCAGGAATGATGCAGGATCAGGAAGTAAGCTGGATGCCTGCTTATGGTCCCGAAATGCGTGGCGGTACTGCCAACGTAACGGTTATTCTCAGCGATGAAAGAATCAGTTCCCCTGTGTTGTCAAAATACGATACAGCTATTATTCTGAATCAGCAATCTATGGATAAATTTGAGTGTGCTGTTAAAGAAGGAGGTTTGTTGTTATACGATCCGAATGGTATTACGAAACCCCCGACAAGAATGGATATTCAAATTTTTAAGGTTAGTGCTACAGAAGAAGCTACAAAAATGGGAAATACGAAAATTTTCAACATGATTGTTTTGGGAGCATATCTGAAAGTGAAACCTCTTGTAAAACTTGAAAATGTTATCAAGGGTTTGCAGAAGTCGCTTCCGGCGCGTCATCACAACCTGATTCCCGAAAACGAAAAAGCCATTTCAAGGGGCTTAGAAATCGTGGAAAAGGTAAACTGAAAAAAATGTTAAAAGCCCTTCTGATTTTGAGGGGCTTTTTTTTATTTTTTATTTATTATCTTTGTTAAAAAAAATCAAAACAACTCATGCAAGCCAACCCAAATTATCTTACAAAAGGAAATCTTCTCCCTCAAGAAGAAATGCTGGAGGTCGGAAGAAGAAAAAAAAATATTTCAATTGGCATTCCTAAAGAAATATTGAAAGACGAAAACCGCGTAGCATTGACTCCTCTTAATGTTGAATTGCTAGTAAATAATGGGCATCACGTTGTTGTTGAATCCAATTCTGGAAAAGCAGCTAATTTTTATGATAATGTTTACTCCGAACACGGAGCTGAAATAGCGTTAAGCAGAAACGAGGTTTTTAAATGTGAAGTTATCCTTAAAGTCGCTCCTTTGTCTCTTGAAGAGATTGACATGCTTGAGTCAAATCATATAGTGATTTCTTCGTTGCATGCTGCATTTCAAACAGAAGAATATATCAGAAAATTAATTCAGAAAAGAGTTACTGCTTTGGCTTTTGAATATATGAAAGATCAAAGCGGACATTACCCTGTAGTGCGCTATATGAGTCAGATTGCAGGTAGTTCTTCGATTTTGATTGCTGCAGAGTATTTGAATACCGTACACGATGGAAAAGGTGAAATGCTTGGAGGAATAACAGGAATCACTCCTTCTGAAGTTGTAATTATCGGTGCTGGTACTGCTGGCGAATTTGCTGCTCGAACCGCAATAGGACTGGGCGCTTTTGTTAAAGTTTTTGATGATTCTGTTGAAAATCTTAGACGCTTGCAGGAAAATCTTGGAAGAAATGTGTTCACTTCTTTATTACAACCTTTGGTTCTGAAAAATAATATCAAAAATGCTGATGTTGTAATTGGTGCCCTTAGGTCAACAAATATGCACAGGCGTTTTGTCGTTACAGAAGAAATGGTACGTAGTATGAAAAAAGGCTCTGTTATTGTTGATATAAGTATTGATGAAGGCGGTTGTGTTGAAACTTCCAGATTAACATCTCACAGTAATCCCGTTTTTATTGAACATGGTGTTGTGCATTATTGTGTTCCAAACATTGCTTCGCGCGTGGCAAGAACTGCTTCTTATGCCTTGAGTAATATTTTTGGTCCCATTCTTTTAAAAGTTGGCGAAGCAGGCGATATAAAACAATTGCTTAAAGAAGATGCCGGCGTTAGAAAAGGAGTTTATATGTATAATGGAATTTTAACAAATCCTTATATTGGAAATATGTTCGACATACCATCAAAAGATATAGAGTTACTTATGGCTGCCTTTTAATCTTAATCCTAAATCCTAAATCTAAAAATGGATTAAGGAGTAAGGAGTAGGAGTAAGGAGTAGGAGTAGCCTGCCAGACTGCGTCAAGCAGGCAGGGAGTAGGAGTGGCAATCCTGTGAGGTATTGAGGGAAAGCTTGTGCGTAGGCTATCCTCACAGGTTTGAGGAAAAGTTCAGGTATTGAGGGAAAGCTTAGGCGTAGGCTATCCTCACAGGTTTGAGGAAAAGTTCAGGTATTGAGGGAAAGCTTAGGCGTAGGCTATCCTCACAGGTTTGAGGGAAATAAGATAAAATATAGGATTAAGAGGAGTGATCGAAGGTTATTACCCATTTTCCTTCTTTTTTCTCAAAAATCAAAGTGAAATAGCCACCGATACTTCCTTTTTCTCTGGTTATATTCCATTTCCCAATTACAAAAACATGAGAGATACAAAGCATTTCAGCAGATAAAATATCGAAAGTCAAAGTCCCCATGGTTGCTTTATCCGGATAACTTTTCTGATAGTTTTCAAAGGTTGTTTTCCATCCATACTGAATCCCATTTTTTCCAATAAAACGCAGAGAATCACTTTTCCAATACGTATTCATATACCCGGACAAGTCTCCTTTATTCCATGCATCAGCCTGAGCAAATAAAATATTTTTTATTTTTTCTGTTACAGTACTCAAATCAGGCTCGTTTGCCAATGATAAGTGCATAGCAAAAATAATAGCAATCACTGTAAGACCATTTTTCATTTTTTATAATTTTAGTGTATTATTCGTATAAGTATTCTGTGTATCTTGCGCAAAAATACAGCAGAATGAGCAAGAAAAAAAATAATCCGGAAGGAATTGTGTATTCAACAAATCCTGATTTCAAATATGTTTCCGGTGAAACCGAATCTGCAACAACACTTCCGCCGCAACAGCAAAACCTTAGGGTAATGCTTGATAAAAAAAACAGGGCTGGTAAAGCTGTTACGCTTATTACTAATTTTATTGGTACAGAAGACGATTTAGTGGCACTTGGAAAAATGCTGAAAACAAAGTGTGGAGTTGGTGGAACAGTTAAAGAGGGAGATATTATTATTCAGGGCGACTTTCGTGATAAAATACTTCAGATATTACTTTCTAACGGTTATAAGGCAAAAAAATCCGGCTTCTGAATTCTTGACTGTTTTTGCAATTTCCTCCAAATAAATTATATTTGTAAAAAAGATTTAATTGCAATGCTGCAAATAGCCAACCCCATATACGATGTAGTTTTCAAATACCTGATGGACGATAACAAAGTTGCTAAACTATTGCTTTCAGCTATTATCGGCGAAGATATAATTAGGCTTGAATACCGTCCAACAGAAATGAAAACAGATTTAACTGCTAAATCTGTAACTGTTTATCATATTGATTTCAGTGCTAAAATTCGTTCTGCCGATGGCACAGAAAAACTTGTAATCATTGAAATTCAAAAAGCTAAACTGGCTACCGACATCATGCGGTTTCGCAAATATCTGGGAGCACAATATAGTAACCCTGAAAATATACAAGAAGTAAATGATTCCGTAACAAGCTATAAAAAAGTCATTCCTATTATAAGTATATATTTTCTCGGACATAAACTTGACCACATAAAAGTACCTGTGATAAAAGTACAACGAGATTATATCGATTTGACAACCGGAACAACCATCTATGAGAAAGAATATTTTATTGAAAGTCTTACCCATGACAGTTTTATCATACAAATACCCTTTTTAAAAGACAATCGTAAAACTGATTTATTACAAGTGCTAAGCATTTTTGATCAAAGCAATCGCGAGCAAGACTTTCATATATTAAATGTGGACGAAAAAGAATTTCCTGAAAAATACCGGGATATTATTCGCAGATTACAGCAGGCTAATTCAGACTCTGAAGTGCGACAACAAATGGGGGTAGAAGATATTTATATCGAAGATTACAGACAAACTGAAAGGCAGATTGAAAAAATGAAAGAAGCTATAACAGAGAAAGACATTGCTCTGGAAGAAAGCAAAAAAACAATTGAAGAAAACAAAAAAACAATTGAAGAAAACAAAAAACAATTAGAAGATAAGGATAAACTTATTGAAGAGTTAAAAAAACAAGTAAATAAATAATGAAAGCCACAGTGATATTTTGATACTAAATTATCACTAAAAAATAATGAGTCCACTCCGAAAACCCTATTGCCACAGATTACGCCAATTTTCACAGATTATTAATTCTATTAATCAGTGAATTAAATCTGTGTTAATTCGTGAAATCGGTGGCAATTCAATAAAATGATACTTTTCGGAGGAGACTCAAATAAGTAATAAAAAATCAAGGTGCAGCGCACCGTAACATTTATTGTGGCTGATTAGCAATAACATTTGAAGAAAGAGCATTAATAAACATAGTAGATGCTGCGTTGCTTATCAATATTGTTATTCCGAGTCTGTCTCTTGTGTTCCCCTTTTCTTAGTAATATTTCCTGAAAATCCTTTCAGAATTATTACTACATTTGCCGCATGAATTTTCTATCAGTTGAAGAATTATCAAAGAGTTACGGAACAAAGCTTTTGTTCGACAAAATTACATTTGGTGTAAATCAGCATCAGCGGGTGGCTCTTGTTGCAAGAAACGGAGCAGGAAAAACAAGCCTTCTCCGAATTCTTACAGGCGCTGAAATTGCAGATAGTGGTGTTATCGCGTGGCGAAAAGATATCAAGTATGCTTATCTTGAACAAGATCCCATTCTTGACGAGAATTTAAGCATTGCTGAAGCAGTTTATCAATCAGATAATCCGGTTTTGAACGCAGTTCGAGCTTATGAAAACGCGCTATTGCAATTTGAAAAAAATGACTCTGAAATTAATTCAAAAAATCTTCAGGATGCCTCTTCTCTCATGGATCAGCTTACTGCCTGGGATTATGAATCTAAAATTAAAGAAATTCTTTACAGGCTTGACATTCCATCTCCTGAAAAAAAAATTAGAGAACTTTCCGGCGGACAGAAAAAAAGAGTGGCGCTTGCAAAAATTCTCATTCATGAGCCCGACATGCTTATTCTCGATGAACCGACCAATCATCTTGATCTTGAAATGACCGAGTGGCTCGAAGAATTATTAATTTCTCGAAAAATTACATTATTGCTTGTTACGCATGACAGGTATTTTTTAGATACTGTCTGCACCGAAATTATTGAATTGGAACAAGGAAAATTATTCCCTTATAAAGGAAATTTTCAGTACTTTATTGAGAAAAAAGCAGCCCGCGAACAAGTTGAAAATGCAGAAATAGATAAAGCCCGAAATCTTTATCGCCGTGAATTGGAATGGGTTCGCAGAATGCCAAAAGCGCGCACTACAAAAGCAAAATACAGGGTAGATGCTTTTACCGGAATTGAAGAAAAAGCATTTTCAAAACAAACGGAGCAAAGGTTGGAATTTAATGTAAAAATGACCCGCATAGGCAGCAAAATTCTTGAATTGAAAAATGTTTCAAAATCCTATGATGAGATTTGTTGCGTAAAAGAGTTTTCATACATATTTAAAAAGGGCGAGAAAATTGGAGTTATTGGAAAAAACGGTATAGGAAAAACTACTTTGCTGAATATTATTATGAAGCAAGTTATGCCTGATGCTGGTAGTATTGATACCGGCGATACGGTTGTTTACGGATATTACTCACAGGGTGGTATTAAATTAAATGAAGATAAAAAAGTTATTGAAGTAGTAAAAGAAATTGCTGAATTTATTCCTTTATCGAACGGGAGCCATCTTTCAGCATCGCAAATGTTATTTCAGTTTCAGTTTCCTGCGGATGTGCAGCACAGCTATGTTTCAAAACTTAGTGGAGGAGAAAAACAAAAATTGTATCTCCTAACGGTTTTAATGAAAAATCCGAATTTTTTAATTCTCGATGAACCTACGAATGATTTGGATATAGCTACATTGGGAAGCCTTGAAGATTTTCTTTTTTCTTTTCAGGGATGTATTTTAATCGTTACGCACGACCGCTATTTTATGGATAAAATGGTTGATCATATTTTTGCTTTTGAGGGTAGTGGTCTTATTAGAGATTTTCCCGGAAATTACACGCAATACAGAGAGAAAATAGAGCAGGAACAAAAAAATCAAATTGCCATACAAAAACGATTAGATGCAAAAGAAAATAGTAAAGCTCCCGAATCTCCTGTTATTACAATGAGTGAGAAGAAGAAAATGGGCTTTAAGGAAAAAATGGAATTTGAAAAATTAGAAATTGAAATTGCAAATCTTGAGGCTGAAAAGACAGATTTAACGGACAAAATGAATATGCCTTCTAGCAATCACGAAGAAATTATTAAAATTGTAGAGCGTTTTAATATCCTTACAGAAGAATTAGATCAAAAATCAATGCGCTGGCTCGAATTGAGCGAGCTGGTATAGGCATCGTAAAACTGTTGCATTCGGCATTGTAAAACCGTTACATGCAACGGTTATATAATGTCATAATATTTAACTAACATTCATCATCATAATGAACTTCACAGAATTCAAATTAGACCTCAGACTCCAGGAAGGAATAGCCAGCTTGGGCTTTGATAAAGCTACCGCGATACAAGAGCATGCGATTCCCGCAATATTAGAAGGCAAAGATATGATTGCTTCAGCGCAAACCGGAACAGGAAAAACTGCAGCTTTTTTGCTTCCAATAATTAATAAAATAATTACAGCTCCTCATGGCGATTGTATAAAAGCTTTGGTTATTGTACCGACACGCGAACTTGCGGTGCAGATAGACCAGCATTTAGACGGGCTTTCTTATTTTACTCCGATTAGCTCCATTGCTGTATATGGCGGAGGCGATGGTATTGTTTTTGAACGTACAAAAAAAGCCCTGACCGATGGCGTGGATATTATCATTTGCACTCCCGGTACCATGATTTCCCATCTGAATATGGGGTACATAAATCTTTCAGGTTTGAAATATCTTATACTCGATGAAGCAGACCGTATGCTCGATATGGGATTTTACGATGATATAATAAAAATAATATCTTTCCTTCCGGCACAAAGACAGAATCTGCTTTTTTCTGCTACCATGCCCGATAAAATACGCACTCTTGCCAGAAAAATTCTTGTTAAACCTGTTGAAATAAATCTTGCAGTTTCAAAGCCACCTGATAAAATCCTACAGATTGCTTATGTTGTTTACGAGAATCAGAAAATACCGCTAATACTGGATCTTTTAAGGGAAAAACCTTTAAAAAGTATTCTGATTTTTTGTTCAACAAAATCAAATACCAAACAACTAAGCAGGGAACTGAAAAGGGCTAGACTTAATGCTGAAGATATGCATTCAGACCTTGATCAGCCCACACGCGAAAAAGTATTATCCCAATTTAAAAGTAAAAGGCTTACGATTCTTGTAGCAACAGATATTCTTTCACGAGGAATTGACGTGGAAGATATTGACCTCGTTATTAATTTTGATGTTCCGAATGATGGTGAAGATTACATTCACAGAATTGGAAGAACCGCTCGCGCTGAAACAGATGGAGTAGCTATTACGTTTATTAATGAAAAAGAGCAAAGGTCATTTTTAGCAATTGAAAATCTTCTAGAGAAAACGGTACACAAAGCGATTGTTCCCGAAAAATATGGAGAAACGCCTGTTTATGCGCCCGAAAAACAAAGGGCAGAAAAAAGAAGAGGTCATTTTATTGGCAATAAAAATAAATTTTCCCGGTCAGATAATAATAAAAGAAGAAGCAATGAACCGTACCGGAAAAAATAATATCTTAACTCTGTCAGCCTTTATTTTACTGACTATTTTGTTTTTTTTTAATTCTTGTAAAACCGGAAAATTCAATTCTTCTGATTTGAACAAAATAACAATCAACAGCTATTACAAAGGAGAAATTTCCGGAAAAACATTATATGTAACAATCAAAGAATGCAATGAAAAAATTGCAGGGGAGTACTTTTTTGTAACAGACAAGGCAATAACAGAAGTAAATTCTTTTCGGGGATTTATTAAGAACGGAATGCTTTCGGTTACAGGTTTTGTAAAAAACGATTCGCTGCAACTTTTTACCGAACCTGTAATTTCTGAAGATACTATTTCCTGTAATTTTTTTTTAAAAAATAGTAAAGAGCCACAAACGCTGATTTTGGTAAGAGAGAAACCGCAAGCTGTTTTTAAATCAGGCAATCGTTATAAGTCTGAAGTTTTTTCAAAAGTCAAAAAAACAACGAAAATTTTTGGTAATGCTGAAGGATATTATTCTTCTAAATTATATGAAAATGTAAGCGAGTCAAATTATGGAACTATATTGGTTGATGTAGCGAAAAGCATAGCGAAAAATGTTTTATTAAAAGAACACGATCTTGATCTGGATATTTATGAACCTGTTGGCGATACATTGAAAAAACGCCCTTTAATCGTGCTGATTCATGGAGGCGCATTTATTATTGGCGATAAAAAATCGGAAACAATGCTTGCTCTTTCTGAATATTATGCGCGGCTTGGCTATGTGGTTGCTTCTGTTAATTATCGTCTGGGATATTTGTTATTGCCCGGACAATACGATTATTTGGAAAGAGAGATTCATCGCGCGGTTCAGGATGCAAGGGCTGCTATTCGTTATCTAATGCATAATTCAGGGATTTATAAAATTGATAGAAATCGAATAATTGTAGGAGGAAACAGCGCAGGAGGATTTACAGCTCTGAATGTTGCTTTTATGGATGAGTCAGAAGTTTACCCAAGCATTAAAGGGAGCTTACTGAAATTGCAGAAAGATTTAGGATGCCTCGATTGCAGTTCAAATAATTATAAAGATAAATTTTCAGTTAAGGGCGTTATCAATATGTGGGGAGCTTTAACAGATATTGAATTGATGGATGATTATGAAAATATTCCTTTGTTGAGTTTTCATGGAGATGATGATAACATTGTACCTTATGGATTTGATTTACCTTTTAAAAATATCAGACCTGAAATAACAGCATTCTTTGTGAAAAAGATATACGGTTCAAAAATAATACATGAAAAGGCATCAAAATTAAATTTAAAAAATGAACTTGTAACATTCCCAAAAGCAAGCCACGAGCCACATTTGGATGAGAACAATCAATTCAATGAAAAATTTGATATAATAAAATCAAAAACAAAAGATTTTAATTACAGCGTGATTACTCAAACGGAAGAAAAAATTATCGGTATTCAGGAAATTTCTCATAGTGATTTTCCTCCTTCATACAGATTTTATTATCATCCATCTTATAAATATTTTTGGAAAGCAGAAGGTGGAAAAATTGTTTCAATCAGTCCTAATGGAGAAGAAATCAAGATTGTTTGGTTTGATAATTCAGACAATAAAAAAATTATTTTAAATATTATTAATGACATAGGAGCATCGCTTGAATTTTCAATGCCCGTTCGTGTGATATAAATTATATTATAGGATTCTCGCAATCCTGTGAGGTATTGCGAGAAGGCTTGTGCGATGGCTATCCTCACAGGTTTGCGGAAAATAAATAAAATATTAAAACAAAAAAAACAATGAATAGAATAACACAACTTTTAAAAATCCAATATCCCATTATTCAGGCAGGAATGATCTGGTGCAGCGGATGGGAGCTTGCTTCAGCAGTCAGCAACGCAGGAGGGCTTGGTCTTATTGGCTCCGGCTCTATGACACCTGAAATTCTCAGGGAGCATATTCAAAAATGCAAAGCAGCAACAGCCAAACCCTTTGGTGTTAATATCCCACTCTTATTTCCCAGCGCAGATGAATTTATAAAAATGGTTATGGAAGAAAATGTTCCTGTTGTTTTCACATCTGCCGGCAATCCTGCTAAATGGACAAAGTTTTTAAAAGAAGCAGGCATAACAGTAGTACATGTTATTGCCAATACAAAATTTGCAAAAAAATGTGAGGATGCGGGCTGCGATGCAATAGTTGCAGAAGGGTTTGAAGCAGGTGGTCACAACGGTAAAGAAGAAACAACAACAATGACTTTGATTCCCATGGTTCGCGATGCCGTGAAAATTCCTGTTATTGCTGCTGGTGGTATTGCTACTGGTAGAGGAATGTTAGCTGCATTTTCTCTTGGAGCAGAGGGCGTACAGATTGGTACCCGCTTTGTTACATCTGTAGAAAGCTCAGCACATGAAAATTTTAAAAATAAAATTCTTGAATCAAAAGACGGAGATACGCATCTTATATTAAAAAGACTTGTTCCTGTCCGACTAATAAAAAATAAATTTTTTGAAGAAGTGGAAAAGCTCGAAATTACAGGCGCTCCACTTGATGTTTTATCTTCATTATTAGGAAGAGGTCGCGCTAAAAAAGGTATGTTCGATGGCAATCTCGACGAGGGAGAATTAGAAATAGGTCAGATTTCAGGACTTCTCAAAGAAATTAAACCTGCTGCTGAAATTGTACAGGAGATTATATTTGAATACAACAAAGCTTTGAAGGAATTAAAAAGTTGTTAGTAAAATGTTTGATTTAAATTCTTTTTAAATGAATAACCTCATCCAAATTCAAGGAAAAAAAATCTGGTATAATTTTATTTCTCCCAAACGAAGAGACGGCAAAAAGCCATTAATTATTTTTTTACACGAAGGACTTGGTTGCTCCGAGCAGTGGAAAGATTTTCCTGAATTAATTTGCAATAATTTCAATGTGTCTGGATTGGTGTATGACCGCTATGGATATGGAAAATCGCAGGAAATAGGGGAGAATAGAACTACAGATTTTTTACAACAAGAAGCATTTGTTTTTCTTCCCGATTTAATTTTGAAGTTAAATATTACGGAGCCTCTTATTTTTTTTGGACATAGCGACGGGGGCACAATAGCACTGCTGTATGCATCTAAATTTTCTGAAAAAATTTCTGGTCTGATTACCGAGGCGGATCATGTTTTTATCGAACCTCTTTCTGCTAAGGGAATACGTAGCGCTGTAGCTTCGTATGACAAAGGAAAGCTTAAATCATCGCTTGAAAAATATCATGAGGGAAAAACTGAATCAATGTTTCGCTCTTGGAGTGGGACATGGTTATCTGAAGACGGATTGAAGTGGAATATTGAGTCCCTTTTGCCGGGCATTAATGCTCCTGTGCTTGCAATTCAGGGAAAGAATGATAATTATGGATCAGAATTACAGTTAATATCTAAACTTAAAAATATCAGCGGCAGGGTCGAAATACTTTATCTCCCAAATTGCGGGCATCATCCGCATCATCAGGAAAGGGAAAGAGTTCTGCAAAAAACAATAGATTTTATATCCGGAATTTTGTAAATTCAATTTTTCGTTTTAGTTTTATAGCTTTTTAAGAAAATCCTATTATCATTAACTTTAATATCTACTATTATGAATTTTGAATTTACTGAAGAACAAAAAATGATCCAGCAGGCTGCAAAAGATTTTGCAGAAAGAGAATTACTGCAGGATGTAATTGAAAGAGATGAAAAATCTTTATTTCCAACAAATCATATTAAAAAATTATCAGAACTTGGTTTTCTGGGTATGATGACCCATCCTAAGTATGATGGCGGTGGAATGGATACAATTTCGTATGTTCTGGCAATGGAAGAAATCTCAAAAATTGATTCTTCAGTTGCTGTAGTGATGTCTGTTTGCAACTCTCTTGTAAACTGGGGTCTTGAAACCTACGCAAACGAAGCTCAGAAAGAAAAATACCTGAAACCTCTTGCAAGCGGACAGAAAATCGGAGCATTCCTTCTTTCTGAACCCGAAGCCGGCTCTGATGCAACATCACAGAGAACTACTGCAGAAGATAAGGGTGATTATTATCTTGTGAATGGAACAAAAAACTGGATTACCAATGCAAATTCAGCATCTACCTATATAGTGATATGTCAGACACACCCCGATAAAAAACATAAAGGAATCAATGCGCTGATCATAGATAAAAATACTCCTGGAATCACACTTGGCCCTCATGAAAATAAAATGGGAATGCGCAGCAGTGATACACATTCTGTAATGTTTAATGATGTTAAAGTTCCTAAGGAAAATCGTATCGGCGAAGATGGCTTTGGATTTACTTTTGCAATGAAAACCCTTGATGGCGGTCGTATTGGCATTGCATCACAGGCATTAGGAATTGCGCAGGGTGCTTTTGAAAGAGCATTGAAATATTCTAAAGAAAGAAAAGCTTTTGGAACAGAAATTTGCAATCATCAGTCTGTTGCTTTTAAACTGGCAGATATGGCCGTGAAAATTGAAAATGCACGCAATCTTTGTCTTAAATCTGCATGGTTGAAGGACCAGCACCAACCCTATGGAATTATGAGTGCTATGGCAAAACAGTATTGTGCGGATATAGCAATGGAAGTTACTACAGAAGCTGTTCAGATTCATGGCGGGTACGGATATGTTAAAGAATATCACGTTGAACGCCTGATGCGTGAAGCGAAGCTTACCCAGATATATGAAGGAACTTCAGAGGTTCAGAAAATTGTAATTTCACGTTCGTTATTAAAAGATTAATTAATAATAAATATTGTTAAGATATGAAAATTTGTATTTGTATAAGTAATGTCCCGGACACTACAACAAAAATTAAATTTGTTAACAACAATACCGCTTTCGACAATGCCGGTGTACAATGGATTATCAATCCATGGGACGAACTCGCCCTTACCCGTGCTCTCGATTTGAAAGATGCGAATGCCGGAGCTATAGAAAAAATTACCGTTGTAAATGTAGGTCTTGCAGATGCTGACCCGACAATACGTAAAGCGCTTGCCATTGGTGCAGATAACGCAATTCGTATCAATGCAGAACCTAAAGATGCATATTTTATTGCAACACAATTGGCAGAGGTTATTAAAAAAGAAGCTTTCGATATTATTTTATGTGGTATTGAGTCCTGTGATTACAATGGAAGCACTGTTGGCGGCATGTTGGCTGAAATGCTGGCTTATCCCTCTGTTTCATCTGCTTCTTTTCTCGACATTCAAAACGGACAGATAATTGTTAAACGCGAAATTGACGGTGGTCAGGAATTGCTTGGGACAAAGCTTCCTTTCATTGCAATTGTGCAAAAAGGTATTGCTAAAGAACCCCGTATTCCATCAATGAGAGGGATTATGACCGCTAAAACAAAACCCCTTCAGGTTGTTGAAGCCGTAGCAGGAGAACCTTTTTTAAGTTACAACAGTTTTGAACTCCCAAAATCCAAAGCTGCCTGTAAGAAAATTGATCCTGAAAATGTTAAAGAACTCGTGAATTTATTACATAATGAAGCAAAAGTAATTTAACCCTATTGTAACATCGTCCCATGGGACGATGCTACAATAGGTAAAGGGACGATGTTACATTAAGGTAAAATATTAATTAAAAAAACCGAAAAAATGTCAGTACTAGTATATACAGAAAATTGGGATGGAAAGTTTAAGAAACTGTCCTTTGAATTAATTTCTTATGCAAATGAAATTGCAAAAAAACTGAATTCAACAGTAGTTGCGCTATCTATTGGAAATGTTGCTGAGGATGAATTAAAACTTCTCGGCAATTATGGCGCTACAAAAGTTTTGTCTGTTGTTCATGATAAAATAAAAGGACTCGACAATCAGGTTTTTACTTCTATTATAGCGCAGGCTGTAGAGAAAGAAAAATCAACAGTTGTCGTATTCGCACATAATAATACAGGAAAAGCTATTGCTCCTCGTCTGTCAGTGCGCCTAAAAGCCGGATTGGTAGCCGGAGTTACTGCTGTTCCTGCTTCTTTTAAACCTTTTACAGTTGTGAAAAAAGTTTTTACATCAAAAGCTTTGTCTACAGTTGTTGTGAATACTCCGGTGCAAATTGTTACTCTTTTGCAAAATACTTATGGAATAATTGAAACGGCTACTCCTGTTGTGGTTGAAGCATTTCATCCACAGATTCAGGATGCAGAATTCACTACAGATATAAAAGAAGTTTCAAAAGTAACGGGTAAGATTTTATTAACCGATGCAGAGATTGTTGTTTCTGGTGGTCGTGGTATGAAAGGTCCTGAAAATTGGGGCGTAATTGAAGAATTGGCTTCTTTACTGGGTGCAGCCACAGCATGTTCCAGACCTGTTTCAGATGAAGGTTGGAGACCGCATGATGAACATACTGGTCAAACCGGTAAAGTTATTGCGCCGAATCTGTACATTGCAGCAGGTATTTCAGGAGCTATTCAGCATCTTGGAGGTGTCAGCGGTTCAAAATGTATTGTTGCAATAAATAAAGATCCTGATGCTCCGATTTTTGAAGCTGCAGATTACGGTATTGTTGGCGATGTACTGAAAGTACTTCCGGAAATGATTGCTGCTGTGAAAGAATTGAAAAATAGTTAGTAGTTTTTTTTCATTATTAAATTTGTTTTTTATTATAGCAAAAATCGTCATTCTGAATTTCAGGATGACGATTTTTTTATGATTTATTTGTTAATTTTTTTCTGATAAAAATCATCTAAATTGATTTAGATTTATTGGTTTAAAATAATATATTTGCAAAAAAGAAAATAAGAAATTTTTAAAAATAATGATTATGGCAAAGAAAATATATTTAGCATTAATTTCTGTAATGATGTTTTTCCAAATCAATGCAGGAAATGTAAATGATTTAACTCATGATCTGGATGGAGCAGTAAATTGTTTTATAGAATATAATGGAAAGATTTACGCCGGTGGTTCATTTGAGATAAATGGCAAGCTGGGAAAAGGAATAGCCTTGTGGGAAAACAAAAAATGGAACTGTGTGGGCGATGGCATTACTGAAGGAAACATTCAGTGTTTTGCGGAATTTAATGGGAAACTTTATGCCGGCGGAAGTTTTAAGCTTGCCCATTCCCGAGAAATTGCTTCTGTTGCATGCTGGGACGGGAAAAAATGGAAACCTGTAGGGAAAGCTTTTAATAAAATGGTTTGGACTTTAGGTGTATTTAATAATCAATTATTTGCTGGAGGTTATTTTACACAAAATGCTGAAAATTCTACAAAATATCTGGCAAAATGGAACGGTAAAGACTGGACAGAAGCAGGCGGTGGCATGAATAAACATGTTTTTACACTCAAAGTTTATAACAACGAATTATATGTTGGCGGGGCATTTACCAAAGCAGGAGAAGCCGATGTAAAATATCTCGCAAAATGGAACGGTTCCGATTTTCAAGCTTGCGAAAAAGGTGTGGACGGAATGGTAAAAAGCCTTGCTGTATTTAAAGAACAGCTCTATGTGAGCGGTTATTTTACACATGCCGGAGATTCTGTTTCTGTTTGTATTGCTTCGTGGAATGGAGAAAAATGGTCAGCAGTGGAAGGTCTTGACATTGATAATTACATCAGTGATATGGCTGTTGCGGGAGACAGATTGTTTATTGTCGGTAATTTTGAACATCTTTCCAAATTGAAACGATCAAACGGCATTGCTGAATTTAATGGTAATAAATGGACAAATATTCCAACGAAATCTGTAAACGGTGCTACTTCCGTTTATTGTCTGCCTAACGCTATTTATGTTTCCGGTTCTGATAGTGATCGGGAAATAATGAAACCCAAAGTTTTAAGAATAACGAATTAGAAAAAAGGCTGTTCGAAAGACAGCCTTTTTTCTTGGCTAATCAAGATGTTCCACATCTTAAGGTGTTTGTGCACATTGTCCAATATCACAGGATGTGGAACATCTTGATAGTGGAGCATCTTAATAATAATCTCTAATAAAGTTTTTTATTAGAAAATAAAGTAATTATTTTGCTTTACAATCAAACAATCATTTGTCATAATGAATCTTTTTCTTCAAAAATTAATTATAAATCTTACGTTCCTTGGAAAGAAAGCGCATGAACGCGCCGGGTATTTAACAAAAAGAGAGCGCTTACAGATTTTAAGAAATTTCAGGATTAATTTAAAACGCTCGCTGCTCGATACAATGTTTATTTCTATGGGAGTTTTAAGCGCGGGCTTTGGCTTGCGTGGTTTTTTGCTGCCCAATAAATTTGTTGATGGAGGTGCTACAGGGGTTTCTCTGCTTATATCTCAAATGACAGGTCTGGAGCTTGCTTTTTTGCTTATAACGATAAATATTCCTTTTATTTTTCTCGGATACAAAGTAATAGGGAAATTATTTTCATTAAAAACAGCTCTTGCTATAACCTCTCTGGCTATATGTGTTGCCGTTTTTCCTTATCCGGAAATTACAAATGATAAACTTCTTGTAGCAGTGTTTGGCGGTTTTTTCTTAGGTTCCGGAATTGGCTTGTCTATCAGAGGGGGTGCTGTTATTGATGGTACAGAAGTTCTTGCTATTTATCTGAGTAAAAAAATTAAATTTACAATTGGCGATATTATTTTAATTATTAATATAGTGATTTTTTCATTCGCTGCTTATTTATTATCTGTTGAGGCTGCATTGTATTCGATTTTAACGTATATTTCAGCTTCAAAAATGGTTGATTATATTACAGAAGGTATTGAAGAATTTTCAGGAGTAACAATTATCTCAAAACATTCTGATAAAATAAGGGAAATGATTATAAATAAAATGGGCAGGGGTGTAACAATTTTTAAAGGAGAAAGAGGTTTTGAGAATAAGCGGCAGAATGTTGAAATTAATATTGTTTACACTGTTATTACACGACTTGAAATAAACAAGCTGCAAACAGAAATTGAAAAAATTGACGAAAATGCATTTATTGTAATCAATAGTATTAAAGATACAAAAGGGGGGATGATAAAAAAACGACCACTAAAAAAATTATAATATGGATATCCGTACGAATTACCGCTTTTTCAGAGAACTTAAAAAAGATACACTCAGCTTTGTTTATCAGGGAGTGATAAATGATGAGTTTACGGAAAAGATTATGAGTATGACATCGCAGAATCTTTCAAACGAGAAAGAAGATACGGTTATCAGAAAAAGATTAGCCTTTCTTGTTGCAGAGAGTTTTCAGAATATAGTTAGGTATGCCGATCCCCCAAAAGAATCTGTTAATCTTACCCAGAAAAAAAGTATTTTTCTTCTGCGCGAATCTGGAAATTTTTATTTCGTAATTTCTGCAAATATCATTGACAAAAAGACTAAAGACGTTATTTCAAAAAAACTTACAGGTATCAATAATTTATCACAGGAAGAGCTTAAAGCTTTATATCTTGATATATTAAGCAATCAGAGCTTTTCTGAAAAAGGGGGTGCAGGGCTTGGAATGATAGAAATGGCGCGTAAAACCGGACAAAAGCTGGATTTTCATTTTGAAAAAATATCTGAAGAATTTTATCTGTTTTATTTTCAGTTAAAGCTATCAAAAGGGGGGAAACAGAATGCCGCGAGTTCCTGTGTTACCTTATCGCTCTCCGATTCAATTCTGCTGCACTCATTAATGGCTGAAAACCATTTACAGATGATATTCAAGGGCGATCTTAGCTCCGATTCAATACAGCCAGTTTTAAATATTATTGAACGTAATATTGATACATCTGATGAGCTATACAATCTGAAAAAAATTATGCATCATTTCCTGTCTGAATTATTGCGAAATGTAGCAAAACATTCTTACAGTAAAAATAAAAGGGCGCATGGAATTTTATCTATCGCAGAAGAAGAAGGAAAGCATATCATTTCTACAGGAAATTATATTTTAAATACACAGGTTCCGGCATTGAAATTATATCTTGATAAGCTGAATGCAACGAATAAAGATGAGTTAAATCTAACCTATTACAAGCATTTAAAAAATTGGGATCAGATAGAGACTGATTTTTATGGTTTCGGTCTTATTGATATAGCACGTAATACCCAGGTTAAAATTAGCTACGATTTTGTTGAAGCCGATGAAGAGCTTTCTTTTTTTACGATAAGTATTATATACTGAGAATAAGAGTTTTTTTGCAACACTATACACCAAACATCAACTCCACAATCCTCTTATAATCCTCTTCCTCTAATTTATGATGATATCCGGTAATTTTATTTTTTGAAAGAAGCTCAAAGATTTCTGTTTTATGTGAATCATTTAATCCTAGTTCTTTAAGAGAAACAGGGCAGTTCAGTGATGCGAAAAATTTTTCAATTTCAGATATAGTTTCATTGGCATTGTTAACTCCGAATACATTTTTTCCAAGCAAAGAAATCCGATCTTTAATTTTTTCTTTTTGTAATTTCAACCAAGCAGGATATGCTACAGATAATGTTGCGCCGTGAGGAAAATCATAGAGCATAGATAAGGTATGACCAATATCGTGAACGCCCCAGTCGCCGGATGTTGCCCGACCATAGCTTGTAGAGCCATTAAGCGCACAGGTAGCCGCCCACATGACTCTCGAACGGTAGTGATAATTTTCAGGGTTCGCTAAAAGCAAGGGCGCAATTTCTATAGCTTCTTTAATTATAGATTCTGCAAAACGATCTGAAAGGCTTGCATCACCATAAGCAAAGTAGGCTTCAAGTGTATGAGCAATCAGGTCAACGATTCCATAAGCAGTCTGGTCTTTGGGGACTGAATAGGTGTATTGCGGATCAAGAAATGAATATTTGGGATACATGAGATTCATTCCGAAACCGATTTTTTCTTTTGTTTCGTGGTTTTGTAAAACAGCATAGGGATTCATTTCTGTGCCTGTTGCAGCAAGTGTGAGAACCGCTATAACGGGAATGTTGGTTCGCGGCTTTATTTTTGACTTCATCACATCCCACGGATCGAGAGGTTCTTTTATGCAAACAGAGACCAGTTTTGCTGTATCTATAACACTTCCTCCGCCAACAGCCACGATAAAATCTGCCTGGCTTTCTTTTCCTTTTTCAGCAGCCTTTCTTGCATCATCAATAATGGGATTGGCTTTTATTCCACTATACTCTGCAATTGTAATTCCACAATCATTCAATTGTTTTACTACTGCATCATAAATTCCGTTTGATTTTACAGAGCCTTTGCCATATATGAGCAATGCTTTGTTCCCTAACGGACTTACTGTTTTTTGCATTCCCTGAATTACATTTTTTCCAAAGAACACACAGGTTGGGTTGTATACGATGAAATTTTCCATTTTCTTGTTTATTTGATTTAATTTGAATTGTGTTTGTAAATAATCGTTCCATGGAACGATTCTACAATTCACAATCAATAATTCTTAATTCTTCTTTTCCCTTTTTGCCTTAACCTCCATTGCTTTGCTGATATATAAATCTGCCTTTTCTTTATTGTTCAAATAACCGTAAGTAACGCCAAGGTTGTAATAAACCTGGTCATCGTTCGGGTCTAATTGCATTGCTTTTTCGAAGTTTTCAATTGATTTTTCGAATTGTTTTTTCATACCATAAGCAACGCCTAAATCGCGAAAGGCTGTTGCGCTGCTGGCTTTTATTTTTACAGCTTTTTCAAGAAAAAAGATGGATGAATCGAGATTATTTTTATATCTTCCATATAGATTTCCCAGGCCATAGTTTACCTCAAATCTATTCTGATTTATTTTATATAAATCGTTCCAGATACGGAATTTATGTTCGAAATTATCGTAGCGCGCAAGAATAATATCCATATTCGTAAAAACTCTTTCATAATTCGGATTTTGCTTTAATATTTTTTTGTAAGCAATAACAGTGCTGTCATAATCTTTGTTGTACTCATAATGCGCATTTCCAAGAAGTAGCAGCGCATCCGTGTATGTCGGATGAATGGCAACCGATTTTCGTAAATATACAAGCGCTTTTTTCAGAAACGCATCTCTGTTTGCTTCATTACCGGGCTTTGTAGCGGTTTCAATAAGTTTTCCACCTGCCGAACAATTACTCTTTGCGCTGTTTTCAGAAACAGTTACATCATGTGTAAAAAGAGTTAAATCATCTTTCCAAACAGGATTCCTGCTTATTGTTTTAAAAGAATATAATCCGAGAATTGCAATAATCATAAATCCTAATACCCCCGCAGACACATTGCCGGGTAAGAATTTTGAAACACGTGAAACAAGATAATAGGAGAGAATAAGGCAAAAGCCCAGGGATGAAATGTAAACAAAGCGTTCATTCATGAATGTTCCGACTGGGAAGAAAATGTTTGAAACAATAGAGATTGTACTTAAAAAAAGAATAACGCCAAATGCTACGATAGATTTTCTTTTCAGTCCTATGAGTGCATAAACTCCCAGTAACAGATATGCAACTGCTGCAATAACCGGAGAAATATCGTCCCACGACATTTTCGGAATATGATAAGGATAGTAATCAAATGTAAGCGGATGTGGGAAAATTATAAGTTTTATATATACGCCGAGGGTGTAGAAAATAGTTGCAAATTTTTCACTGCCTGTCATATATAAAAAAGGATTGTTCATTAGTTCTTTCGCAACTTCAACAGAAAAAGTGCCCAAAACTTTCTGGCGGATAATAAGGAAAATGATTGTTGCGAAAATAAGAGGGAATAATGATTTTAAATTTTTTCCGATTTTATAATCAGTGAAGATATAGACAGCGATTGGTATCACAGCAAGAAACGTAATGGCATTTTCTTTAGACATGAGTCCAAGAAAAAAACAAATTGCGCTGAAAATAAGATACAGAATTTTATTACTGTCAAGATAACGCAAAGTGAATAACAATGCTGCAAGCGCTCCCATAAAAGTCATAATTTCATCACGACCCTTAATGTTAGCAATAACTTCTGTATGTATGGGATGCGCGATAAACAAAAGAGTCGTTAAAAAGGGGAGTGAAAAATACCAGTGCTTCGTTTCATATTTAATAAGTAATCGGCATAAAACAATGTAGAGCAGTATTCCTGTCAGCGCGTATAATAAGATATTAATAAAATGGCTGAGAGCAGGGTTGTTTGGAGAAAATTGCCATTCAATAGCAAAGGTGATAAGGGAAAGTGGTCTGTATCTTCCTCCGGCAACAAGATTTTTCTTAACGCCAAAAAAACCGGTAAATCCATCGTTTTCCAATATTTCTTTTATGCCGTCAAAGCCTTTTTTTGTAAACTGGTTTTGAGTGATAACAATTGCATCGTCTAATGCGTAGTCGTGGTTAAGCGTGTTGAAATATAAAGCAAATGTAAACAATGCAATAATTCCATAAATCATCCATTTATTTGAAGGAATTCCGGTTATATTTATTGACACCTGAGCAGGAGCAGAAGGAGCTATTTTTACTTCTTCTTTTTTTATTTTGCTGTCGTGTATTTTTTTCTTTTGTGGTTTCATTGTGTTTTTTTTTGTGGTTCAGTTTTTTTGATGTAGGCAAGGATTTAACTGTGGAATCGTTCCATGGAACGATTCCACAGTTAAATCCTTTTCTTTGCTTCCATGATATCATTGCCTGTCGGAGCCTGGAAAACCTTCAGGTCAAATTCTCTGATTACAGATAATATATGTTCAAATATTTCTGATTGTACTGCTTCAAAATTCACAAGATCTTTGTTGACACAGAATACCCAAATGTCAAGAGGCAGACCATTTGGGGTTGGTTCAAGATATCTTACAAGAAACATCATTTCAGGGTTTATGAGATTGTGATTTTTCAGATAAACTTCTACATATTTTCTGAATACCCTGAGGTTTGAAATATTTTTTCCGTTTAAGAGGCTTTCTTTAGCATCAGCAGATACATTGGAATAAGCATCAATATCTTTTATTACAAGCGCAATAAAATCTTTTAAAATATTAATTTTTTCAAATTTCTGAAGCATTTCAGAATTGCAAAGCTTTATCGAATTCACATCTATATTGATAGAACGTTTAATCCTTCTACCATCTGCTTCTGTAACGCCTCTGAAATTACTGAATGTATCGTTCACAAGAGCGTAGGTTGGAATAGAAGAAAAGGTCATGTCAGGATTTTGAATTCGAATTGTGTTAAGGTTAATTTCCACTACAGAACCGTCAATATCATGTTTGGGAGCTGTAATCCAGTCGCCGAGTCGCACCATGTCGTTTGCCGATAATTGTATGCCTCCGATCAGCCCCTTAATCGAATCTTGAAAAATTAACATCAAAATAGCAGTAAAAGCACCAAGTCCGCTCAGCATATAAAAAGGAGAGCGACCCATAAGTGTTGCAATTATAACAATGGCGGTAATCACATAAATTATTATTTTTACAACTTGTAAATATCCTTTTATAGATCTGTTTTTAGATATTTCGTGCGTTTGATAAATATCGTGCATGCCATTAATAAAGGATGTAATAATAAGCATCGAAATAATTATCATGTATAGATAAGAACCTTTCTGCACGAGAGCCATCCACATTGGGTAATCACTAAGAATATATGAAAAGGTGTAAATAATTAATGCAGGCGCAAAATGAGATAATCTGTGAAAAACTTTACGTTCTAATAAAATATCATCCCATTTATTTTTACTCTTTTTGACAAGCGCACGGACAACAGAAAGAATAATTTTTTTTGCAAGGAAATTTGCTATTATGCTTAAAACAATTAGAACTCCGATAAGAATTCCAAATTCAGCAAAATGCACTATTTTTGCCGGGACTCCAATTTCAAGAAGCCAGTTGCGGAATATTTCCAGCAAAGAAAGTTTTATTTCAACAGGTGGATTTATTTTTGGTAATTCCTGCAAGTAAAATGAAATAATTTTAAATAAATTCATGTTTTATATTTTTAAGATTTTAAATTTGATGTTACAAAAATAACAATACCATGAAAAGATTTTCATTTTTAGTTTTTTTATTTTATTCTTTGCATTTATCGGCGCAGGTAAAATTCGATGATTTTTTTATTTCAAAGACCTTACGAGTGGATTATTTTCACTCGGGAAACTTGATTACAGACATGATTTGTTTCGAGCAAATGAAGCAGGAAGCTTTCTGGGGAGGCTCAAAGAAAAACCTTGTTGATATTTTTGATTACGGGAATTATAAATTTTCAGTTTGTGATTCATCCAGTAATAAGGAAATTTATTCCCGAGGATTTTGCTCACTGTTTCAGGAATGGCAGAATACGGATGAAGCAAAAAAAATAAACAGGAGTTTTTATGAATGTGTGGTTTTTCCCTTTCCAAAAAAAACAGTGAAACTGGAAATTTTCAGTAAGGATAAATACATGAAGCTTACTAAAATATTTGAGATGTATATAAACCCGAATAATTATTTTATTAAAAAGGAAAACCCTCTTCGTTACGCATCCTACAAGATTTTTGATTCAGGAGACCCTTCTGTAAAAGTGGATGTTGTTATTATTCCTGACGGGTATGCAAAAGAAGATCTTGAAAAACTAAAAAAAGATGCAAAACGTTTTGCCGGATATTTGTTTAATCATGCCCCTTTTAAGGAAAACAAAGAGAAGTTTAATATCTGGCTTGTTGAAGCATTTTCTCAGGAAAGCGGTACGGATATAGCCGGTCAGCATGTATGGAAAAATACAATTGTGAATTCAAATTTTTACACATTTGACAGCGACCGTTATCTTACTACTTCTGATATAAAATCGGTGCGGGATCTTGCAGGTCTTGTTCCCTATGATCAGATTTTTATTATGGTAAATTCTACGAAATACGGAGGGGGAGGGGTTTACAATGCTTTCAGCATGTGTTCGAGCGATAATGAACATGCAGAAGTTGTTTTTATTCATGAATTCGGTCATGCTTTTGGCGGGTTAGGAGATGAATATTATGATTCGGATGTAGCCGTGCAGGATTATTATAAAAAAGAAGTGGAGCCATGGGAGCCAAATCTTACGACATTGGTTAATTTCGATAAAAAGTGGAAAAACATGCTTGATAAAGAGACTCCGATTCCTACTCCCAATACAGATAATTATAAAGATAAAGTCGGTGCTTTTGAAGGTGGTGGCTATATGCCGAAAGGAATGTACCGGCCTTACATAAATTGCGAAATGAAAAGTTTGTATTCGGGATTTTGCCCTGTTTGCCAGAAAGCCTTAAAAGATATGATTGACTTTTGTACGAAATAGAGTGCGCTTTGTTGGTTCGCTTACCTCTTTGCCTGCCTTGAGACGAGCGTTAATAATAGGATTTTAGATGTTCAGCACAAACTGACAAGAGAAATTATGAAACAAAATAAATTTTGTATATTTGTAGATAATTATGGATAAAAAAGATAAAATATTAATAAAAATAAAGAAATCCATTACTAAAGAGGATTCAGAAGCTGAAATAATTTTATTTGGCTCAAGAGCCAGAGGAGATAATACGAATATTTCAGACTGGGATATCCTTGTTTTAATTGATAATAACAATACAAATGAATTAGAGGATAAATTTAGAAATAATCTTTATGAAATAGAATTAGAAACAGGACAAATAATATCAACAATTGTTTATTCAAAAAATTATTGGTCAAACATATTAAAATATTCTCCACTTTATAATAACGTAAATAAGGAGGGGATTCGTTTATGAACGAACAAACCAGAATGGATTATATAAAATATCGTTTTGAAAAAGCTTATGAAAGTCTTAATGATGCAAAATTATTAGCTCAAAATAAACGATGGAATTCTTGTGTAAATAGACTATATTATGCTGCTTTTTATTCTGTAATAGCCTTACTCCTTACTGATAATTACGATGGTTTAACTCATGATGGAACAAGAAGTCAATTTAATTTAAAATATATCAAAGACGGTAAAATTGACAAGGAGTTTGGGAAGTTGTATTCAAAATTATTTGACTGGAGACAAAAAGGAGATTATGGCGATTTATTTGACTTTACTGAAGAACAGGTATCTCCATTAATTAATCCTACCGAAAAATTATTAATAGAAATCCAAAAGCGAATAATTATATCTACAGAGGAATAAACAGTGTTCGGTCTTTTCGCTTCTAAAATAATCCGAATTAATCAATCTCATTATGCGAATTTTATTTATAATCCTGATAAGTTTCCTGTTATTTTCCTGTGCCCAAAAGCAGCAGGTTGATTTCATTATTACAAATGCAGAAATTTATACCTCTGATGATAGTTTGCCTAAAGCGCAAAGTATAGCAGTTGATAAGGGCAAGTTTGTGTGTGTTGGTACAAATGAAGAAATTTTGTCTGCATTCAATTCTGATAATATTAAAGATTTTTCCGGAAAATTTATTTATCCCGGTTTGATAGATGCGCATTGTCATTTTATTGGTTATGCAAAAAGCTTGCAATATGCAGATTTGAAAAAGGCTGCTTCTTTTCAGGATGTATTGGAAATTATATCAGAACACAGAAAAAAATATCCTTCTGAGTGGCTTGTAGGAAGAGGTTGGGATCAGAATAAATGGAGCGAAAAAGTATTTCCTGACAATGCTGAACTGAATAAAATATTTCCCGATATTCCGGTTGTTCTTATTAGAATAGACGGACATGCAGCCCTTGCAAATCAAAAGGCTTTATCTATTACCGGAATAAATTCTTCAACAAAAATACAGGGAGGAGAAATACAAAAAAAGAATGGAAATATAACAGGAATTTTATTAGACAAGGCTTGCGACCACATCCGTTCATATATTCCAAATCCCACAAACACAGGAATGGCTTTACTTTTGAAGGAAGCCGAAAAACAATGTTTTGCCGTTGGTTTAACCATGTTGGCAGACGCCGGACTGGATGCTTCTGAAATACATTTGATAGATTCGCTTCAAAAATCAGGTGCATTAAAGATGAAAATCTACGCCATGCTGAATCCTACAAAAGAAAATTATACGAAATACATGGATAAAGGAATATATGCAACACCTCTGCTGAAAATTGCATCTGTGAAATTATATGCAGACGGAGCTTTAGGCTCAAGAGGCGCGCTATTACTTGCTCCTTACTCTGATGATATTAAAAATTCTGGTATTCTTGTTGAATCTACTGAAGCATTAAGGGAAACCATGCAGCGGGCTGATAAAGCGGGTTATCAGGTTTGCACACATGCAATAGGGGATTCTGCCGTTCGTCTTATTCTGAAACTTTATGGTGAGATATTGAAAGAGAAAAACGACAAGCGTTGGCGAATAGAACATTCTCAGGTTGTGCATTCCAATGATATTCATAAATACGGAACGTTTTCTATAATTCCGGCAGTCAATACTACGCATGCGACTTCTGATATGGGTTGGGCTGAAAACAGGCTTGGCGCTGAAAGAATCCATACTGCTTATGCTTATCAGAATTTACTGATACAAAATAATTGGTTAAGCAATGGGAGCGATTTTCCGATAGAAAGTATCAATCCTATATATGGGTTTCACGCTGCAATTGCACGAAAAGATCATGAGGGAAATCCTGAAAATGGTTTTTTACCCGACAATGCACTTACCCGCGAACAGGCTTTAAAGGCAATGACGGTTTGGGCTGCCAGAGCCTGTTTCATGGAGAACGAAATCGGAAGTATCAAAAAGGGAATGGCTGCTGATTTTGTAATTTTTGACCGGGATATAATGAAGGAAGCCGAAAAAAATGTCTGGCAATTTCAGCCCTTGGAAACCTTTATTAATGGACAAAATGTTATGAAAAAATAATGGTTGAAAATATACAATCAATATCTGTAGCAGCAGAGTTGCGAAATATTTGTAAAATAACTTATAACGTATCGTAAAACGAAGGTGCAGAACACCGCAATATATTTTTCAGGTTTGCTGAATTTAATAATTTTTGTATGCGAAAATTGAGTCAATTAATATTGTTTTGTTTAATCTTTTCTTTTACTACAAGCTACAGCCAGGTTGTGAAAGAAAAAAAAATGAAATTTTCAGGAGTGGTCTTTGAGAAGGACAGCCTCACAGGTATTCAGGGTGTAACAATACAGGTTAATAAAGAAAAAAAGATTGTTACTAAAGATAAGGGGCATTTTTATTTTTCAGCAGAGCCGAATGATACTATTATCATTTCGAAAGATGGTTTCAGCGAAATTGGGATTGTGATTCCTGATACGCATTACATCGAAAAAAATCTTATAGGAATATTTCTTACAAAAGATTCTTTAAGCCTGCCTGATTTCTTTATTTTACCGAGATTAGACAGTAGGGATTTGCGAAATTCAATGACAGAAACTCAGGAGTCAAAGGAACAAATGAATGCGAAAAATAATTTAAAAATTGCAAGTTATCAGGCAAAGACAGCTCAGGGAAATGAAATGGATGCATTATCAAATCAGAAAAGCATGCTGCGGCAGTATGAGCAAAATGTAGAGTACAAGTATATGATTCCTCCTGATAAAATGATTAATTTTTCGGGCATTATTCCATACACTAAAAAGCTGATACGTGAAAAGCAATCAGAGAAGGAAGAGGTTGAGATTACAAAAAGTGAAGAAAGTCTTTTAAAATTAATTTATCTTCAAAAAAATGGAGAACCTATTCGATGAGTTTAAAACGCATTATTTTTATCGTACTCTTCTTTGCGCTCTGTTACTTTATTATCCGCACAAGTTCATTAATTTATTATGAATACAAAGCAGACAAAGAAATTAAAAAAAATATTGGAGAAGGCAACTGGGCAGTACGGTATAAAATATTCATCAATGAATCTGTGAAATCAGGCGCAACTATTTTTCTTGGAAACAGCCATACAGAGATTTTTGATTTATCCTGTTTTGTTGATACGCTGATAGTGAATCGGGGTATTTCAGGTGATGTTACAGAGGGAGTGTTGAAAAGGCTTCCTGAGATTTATCGTTTTAATCCAAAGAAAATTTTTATTGAAATAGGGGTAAATGATATTTTTATAAAAGTCCCCTTAAACAGGATTGTTTCAAATTATAACAAGATAATAGCGAATATCCGCAAAAATTGTCCCGATACAAAGATTTTTATACAAAGTATTTTTCCTACCGATAATAAATCTGTCAACAAAAAAATCCTTCAATTCAATTCAGAACTGAAAGATATTTGCCAAAAGAAATTCTGTACTTACATTAACCTCTATGATTTGTTTGAAAAAGAAAAAACAATCAACCCCGGATTAACTACAGATGGCTTGCATTTGAATGATAAGGGTTATGAAATCTGGGGAAAAACAATTTCCGGATATGTTCTGAATTAGTGTTTGCAAGAAAACGCCAACTACTGCTTTACTCTTGTTATGAAAACAGTCATTTACAAAAGTAAATCTACCTGTCGATAGACAGGCTTCTTGGTTTTCATGGCTTCGAAAGCCTTGTATTTGACGTTTTCTTTATCAAACACAGTGTTTTCTTGCTGACACGAATTAGTTTCAGCCAAAAAACTCATATTTTTTTACTTTTTTGGCTATAATGTCAGTGTCTGATTCAGAAAGTTCGAGTTCAAGACGTGCGAAAGCCGGACTTTATGGACTAAACAAGATTTTTTACAAACATTTTTTCTCCATTTATTTCCTGCTCAGAAAAGCCCATTTGTATCAGGTAATTTTTATGAGTTTCATTCAGGCACACGGTTAGAATTTTCTCATAGCCCAGATTGTAGAAGTACTGGACATTTTCAATGTATATGTATTTGCCAACGCTAAAATCCCGGTATTGCGGTATCACAAAATCAAGATTAATATAAAGTGTTTTTTTATTCTGCACCGAAACAATAAAAACCCCGATAACATCAATATTATTAAGAATAAGAAAGCAGGAACTTTCAATGTTGCGTTTGTAGAAAGGAGAGTAGTGGTATATTTCTCGTTTATAGTATTCGATAAAGGTATTCAGATATTCATTGTTTGAGCGAACCTGAAGAATGTTGTAAGCATTTTTGGCAACAAAAAGTTTCGAAAACATGTAAATATCTCCTGCTAATAAACAAGTGCTGATTATTGCAGGGGGATATATTTCAAAAATAAAGCCGATAAAACTTATGATGAATAATGCTAATAAATGCAGGAAGCGGAGAAGCTTTCCCATTTCAAGAACGATCGAAAAGCCCAGTATACCGGTTAATCCGATAAAAAATGTTTCAATATGATTTTCCATAATTGGTTTGTTAATTCAGTATGCTAAAATACGCATTTGTTTTGATTCATTTTACAAAAATCAAATAAATTTATTTTTTACTTAATTTTCCTGAAACGATTTTATTATTTTCACTTAAAACTTTGATTATATATATTTTATGATTATTATTGTAAGAGGGCAAATAAACAATTCCTAAAACAGGCAACCAACAATGTGAAAAACAGTCTATAATGTAAGCCTGCTTTAAAACTAAACGAATATGAGACAATCAATAATTTTAATAAGCTTAATGATGCTTGTTATATGCGCTATATCAAGGGCGCAGCTTGTTGTTAATAATACGCTTTCTCCAACACAATTGGTTCAGGATATTTTACTCGGACCGGGAATTGATGCTTATAATGTTACGGCAACCGGTTGTGTAACGTCCAGTACAAGCTCCGGAGATTGTATAGGAAATTTTTCTAACGGCAATACAACAAATCTTGGTTTATCAGCAGGCGTAGTCATGTGTGCTGGAAGTATATTTGATATTCCTAATGCCGCAAGCGCTAATGCTTCTATAGATAATGGGGGTGGGAGCGATCCTCAACTGGCGTCACTTGTTCCGGGATATACTATTTATGACGCAACCGTTTTAGAATTTGACTTTATCCCCAATTCTCCACAGGTAACATTTCGGTACGTGTTTGGATCCGAAGAGTACCCTGAATATGTGGGTTCCAGTTATAATGATGCTTTTGGTTTTTTTCTTTCCGGTCCGAATCCGGGTGGTGGAAATTACACAAATGTAAATTTAGCAAAAATTCCCGGAACAACGTTACCTGTAACAATTAATAATGTAAATGCAGGCTCATATTCGCAATATTATGTAAGCAACTCGGGAGTAACAATTGTTTACGATGGATTTACTACAGTATTAACAGCAACAGCGCAGGTTACACCCTGTATGACATATCATATTAAAATTGCTATTGGCGACGCAGGAGATCATGTTTTAGATTCCGGGATTTTTCTTGAAGCAGGTAGTTTTTCCGGTGGTAATTCTTTTTCGGTCAGCTCTGCATCTTCTAATCCTACTCTTTCAAATAATGCAATAGAAAATTGCAGCGATGGTATTGTAACTTTTAATATGGATGCTCCTCAATCTAATCCTACTACAATAACCTTTACAATTGGAGGCTCTGCAACCAATGGGGTTGATTATACAACAATACCCACAAGTGTTACGATTCCAGCAGGTGCTACTTCTACAACTCTTACAATTCATCCTGTTCAGGATGCGCTTACTGAAGGAGATGAAACGGTTCAGCTAATTGTTTCAACACCCCCATGCGGCTATGATACAGTAGTTGTAACCATTCAGGATAATCCGGAAATGGCTGTTACTGTTAATCCTGATATGACTATTTGCAGCGGCGATCAGGTAAATCTGAATGCTACTGTAACAGGTGGGTTAAGTCCGTATTCTTATTTGTGGAGCAATGGTACAGCTACTGCTGCGAATACGGTTTATCCGGTAGGAAATGATATTACGGTTAATTATTCGGTTACTGCTACTGATGCCTGTTTTACGCAGGTTTCAGACGCAGTGGATATTTTTGTTGATGATTGCACGCCCTGTTCTGCAAATGCCGGACATGATGCGAAAATATGCGGTTTAACGTTCGATTTGCAGGCAATAACACAACCCGGTGATTATAATACCTATTGGACATCTGTTTCTCCCGGCGCAACTTTTTCAACATCTTCTTCTCCTACAACAAGTGTAACTGTTCCTGCGTTTGGAACTTATTCTTTTGTATGGAATGTTACCAATGTAGCAAACATTTCTTGTTCTGATACTGTAAACATAATTTTTGCTCCTGTTCCTACATCAACATTTACAATAACTCCTATTATGTGTTTTAGTGATAGCACAGTGGTTACATATACAGGTAATGCGCCTGCCAGTGCTATTTATACATGGAATTTCGGAGGAGGTACTGCCGTAACTGCTCCGGGACAGGAATGTTACTATGTTGAATATGGCAATCAGGGTACTTTTAATGTTTCTCTGTATGTTGATGATGATGGATGCATTTCAAATACTACGACCAACAATGTTACAAGTCCTTCTTTACTTCAGGCAAATGTTAATGTTCAGTCTGTGCAATGCGCTTCGGGTAATAATGGATCTGTTTCTATAGATGTAACAGGTGGAACTCAAAATTATAATTACCTGTGGTCTAATGGAGCAACTCCCCCGACTGTCGCAGGAAGTTATACGGTTACTGTTACAGATGCGCAAGGGTGTACCGTAATTCAACCCTTTGAAATAAATGAGCCCACTGCAATTGTTACGACAGAAACGCATACAAATCTGACTTGCTTTAACAATGCATCAGGAATAGCTACTGTTAGTGTTACAGGCGGACAGACACCTTATATTTTTGACTGGCCGGGTTTACCGAACAGCACTGCAACACAGAATAATCTTCAAGCCGGATTATTTATTGTAACAATTACAGATGGTAATGGTTGTGTTATAAATCAAACATTAACAATTCAACAACCTGCAGAACTTCTCATAAGTATTCCTGCTTTAAACAATGTGAGTTGCAATGGTGGCGAAAATGGAAATATCACAGCATTAGGTACAGGAGGTACGCCCCCGCTTAATTTCACAATAGGTGAACCCTTACAGTTATCAGGCACTTTTTCAAGTCTGAATGCAGGAAACTATAATGTAACGGTTGTTGATGCGAACACATGCAATACTTCTACGTCCTTTACGATAGCGGAGCCTTCTGCTGTAACAATATTGACAGAAACATCCGGTAATATTCCCTGTTATGGGTTACATAATGGAACGATATCTGTTACTGCTACAGGAGGTACAGGTGCTTTAGCGTATTCAATTGGTGGCGCTACTCAGGCTATCGGAGATTTCAATGGACTTTATCCCGGCTCTTACACGGTTACTGTTATGGATGCAAATGGCTGCAATGATGTAGGTACTACATTTACAATCACACAGCCTTCACTTATGGTTATTGACTCAATCAGAACCACAAATCTTAATTGTTATCTGGCAAATAATGGTACCGGGGCAATTTATGTATCAGGAGGAATCCCTCCATATACTTTTACCTCGGGCGGAATTTCCCAGTCTACAGGAGTATATTCGAATCTTCCCGCAGGAACATATAATGTAGCAATATCTGATTATAATGGATGCACCATTCAGTCAGGACCTATTTTTATTTCTCAGCCCCCACAGCTTTTAATTACTTCTCAAAATGCAACCAATATTTCATGTTTTGGGTATACTGCTTCAGTGGCGGTAGTTGCAGCAGGGGGAACTTCGCCTTTAACGTATTCGATTGGTGGCGCTCCTCAGGCAAACGGTTATTTCATCGGTTTGCATGGAGGGACTTATACGGTTACAGTAACGGATGGAAACGGATGCAGTATTAACAGCAATACGTTCAACATAAATGAACCTACTCTAATGTTTATTCTTGACAGTTCGTATTCAGATATTTCTTGTTTTAATGCGCAGAACGGAATGCTTGCTGTTACCCCTACCGGAGGAACGCCACCCTATCAATACAATATAATTCCTGCTGCGTATCAGACAAGCAATACTTTTTCAAATCTTGCTCCCGGCAATTATGTTGTAACAGTAACAGATAATAATGGTTGCCGCGATAGCGCTCATTTTACGCTCTCGCAACCCACAGTTTTAATTATTGATGCAACAAGTACGGATGTAAAATGTAATGGAGGGAATGATGGAACGCTCGCTGTTACTGTAAATGGGGGAGTTGTACCATACAATCTTTTCTGGAGCAATGGGGCGACAAGCTACACTGTTTCTGATGTTGCATCAGGTATTTATTTTGTTTCTGTAACAGATGCCAATAATTGCAGTATATCCGATACGGTAATTATTTCTCAACCACAACCGATGTATATTACGACATCAAGTGATACAGTTATTTGCAGAAATACGCAGGCTGTTATTCATGCACAGGCAACAGGTGGAACGAGTCCGTATATTTATATGTGGAATGGCACACAGGGAATGTCCACAATAACCGTGAATACTGCAGATCCGGTAACATATCAGGTATACGCGATGGATGTAAATGGGTGCTTCAGTGATACTGCTGCTACCAACATAGCAATTTATCCGAATGTGGTTTTTAATGCTTTTGCACAGCAGGATTCTGTTTGCTCAGGTTCATCCACTTTAATTTACGGTGATGTTTCTGGCGGAAATGGAGGTCCCTATGTTGTTTATGATGAAAGCATGGAAATAATAAATTTTCCGTACTCAGTTATACCAATAACAGACCATTCTTATGTATTTTATGCCGGAGATTTAATGTGTGGTATTTCAGCCAGAGATACTGTTTTAATTCGAACAATTCCAATTCCTTCAGTGCTTATAACTGCCGATAAATACAAGGGCTGTCAACCGTTTACTGTTAATTTCTTTGCAACAACCGATCAGGTTTGCGAAACATTTTTATGGAATTTTGGAGAATCCAGTTCTTTGTCCTACAGCCAGAATCCGCAGCATACGTATACTTCTTCGGGAGTATATGATGTGTCTGTAATTGCAACATCAGAAGCCGGATGTTCGGTTTACACAATGCTTTCTCAGTTTATTACTGTTTATCCAAAACCCGATGCGCGGTTTAATTTCGATCCTTCTGTTGCCAGTATGTTAAAACCTATTATTTATTTTACAAATTTGTCAACTCCAAACACAACGAATACGTGGTCTTTCGGCGATGGGGATTCGTCTTCGGCTATTGATCCTATTCATACCTATCATGCGCCTGGTATTTATAATCCGCTTTTAATTGTTTCTACTATTCATAATTGTAAAGATACAGTCAGTTATCAGGTTGTAATTAAAGATGAAGTTACATTCTATGCGCCTTCAGCTTTTTCTCCTGATCTTGATGGTATTAATGATATTTTCAAAATTGTTGGTCATGGTATTGATGAAGCAACATTTGAAATGTGGATTTACGACCGCTGGGGAGAAACTATTTATAATACCAAAGATATCAATAAAGGATGGGATGGAGGAGTCAAAGGAAAGGAAAAAGGCAAAGTTGGTTCTTATGTATGGATGGTTTCCTTTAATGATTTTACCGGAAAAAAACATGTGAAGTCGGGGTATGTTACTATGATTCGGTAAGTGGTGTCTTCGACTCCGCTCAGACACCAAATACCAATCACCAAAAAACTAGTATCCGCCAAAATATTTTCTCAAAAACCATTCTGTAGAAAGTAAAATCAAAAGGACAAAGAATATCCATTTGAAGTGAATAATTTCAAGCAGACTTTTTTCTGAATACGAGACAGAGACTATGTCTTTGTTTTGCTGTAATGTTGATAATAAATTCGATAGTTTTCCGGGATAAATCATTTTTCCATTGCTTTGTTCTGATAGCTGGAACAACAAATTATGATTAGCCATTGTTTTTTCGCCTTCAAGATTCATCGCTTCAACATAAAATAATCCGGATTTTACATATTCTTTTTTTCCGGCTTTTACTTTTGCCGAATATTTGTACGAACCAACAGGTAGATTGCCTGTATTTAAAGTATAAGCATTTGTGTTTTTCTCGAAAACATAAGAGAATTTTTTTCCATCAGCATTGATGATTTCAAGATTGACATCGGGCTTATTGTAGAGCTCGAACGCATCATTATAAAGTTCCGCATCAAACACAACGGGATCAATTTCATTAATTACTTTTTTTACATTTACAATGAAATTTTCTTTTTCAATTTTAAGTGCAAGAAAATTTACAATTTTGTTCATTAATTCATCAAAGGCCTGATGATTGGAGTTCAACACAAAATTTGATATTCTCCATTTCCAGATACCTTCGCCGCAAATAAAGCCAGATTTTGTTTCTCCATTGATGTTAAACAGAATCAAAGGGCGGTTTGTGGAAATGGTATTAATTTTTTGAAAAAACAAAACTGATTGCTGGTCGTTAAATTTATAATCGCCAAAGGGAGCAATCAAGGGAGGCGATTTGGAAACCATTTCTGAAATTTCATCACTGAGCTGAAAAATAGAAAATTGTTTGTTGAACATTCCCTGTGCTTCATCCCATGCGCTTTTTGACTGGCGAATGGAAAAACCCTGTTTCAGATTGTTAAGATGTTCGAGTGAGCTTTGTCCCCCGATAATGAATAATGCAGGAATATTTTTTGTAACTATTTCATTAAGTTTTTGAGTGAATGCATTTGTTTTCGATGGCAACTGGTGCAGAATAATCAAATTATACTGCGATAAAATACCATTGAATTTTTCATGCGAAGATATATCTAACTGAATGTTCTGGTTCGACTCCATTGCTCTGCTTATTGCAGCAATATCAGGGTGAGGGGAATTGTAAATGAGCAGAACTTTTTGTTTGCTGTCAATAACATCAATCATTATTTGCCTGTAATTATTAACTGTGCTTATTTCATTAGCAAGCGGAATCACTTCTATTTTAAATTGCTGTAGTCCTGTTTTAACAGCTTCTGCATTAAAATCAAAAGTTTGCAAATACGAATCTGAACTTATTAAAAAGGCTTGAGTAAATATTTTTTGTCCGTTACTGTAAACATTCACAACTGAATTCTGGTTTTTCATTTTTCTTGCTTCCACAGAAATCTGAACAGGGAATTTATTTCCAAGAAATGCAATTTTATTGTAATAAATTTTAGAGAGAATAATATCAGCCTGAGGTGTTGAGTCGCCTAGTGCTACAGTATAAACCGGATAATTCAGATTTTTTGCCTGAAAAACAGGATTGGCGCCTTTATTGTAAATTCCGTCTGTAGCAATAATCAAAGCACCAACATTGCGGTTGTTGAATTTATCATGAAGTTGACTGAGTAATTCAGAAATATCGGTTTGTTTTTCAGAAAAATCATAAGAAATTCCCTGCTGTACTTTATCTCCGAAAGAAAATGTTTTCACTTCATAATTTGATTGTAATTTAGAAATGACATTATTCAGATCATTTTTATATTTTGTTTTATAATAAGCAGAGTCTTTCCCAAAAAGTATTGAGCCGGAGTTATCCTGGGCAATCAGAATTATTGGTTTTTCAATATATGTTGTAAGATATTTTATAAAGGGAGATAAAAGCAGAAAAGATAACACGAGCACAACAATAAAGCGGAATCCTGCTAATAGTTTTATAATCCACGGTGCTGTTTCTTTGAACTGTGAATCCTTTCTATAAAGCAAAAAGGCATACATGAAAGCTATTCCTATACAGAAAATAAGAAACCATAAGGGATATTCTGTTACAATGCCCATTTTTTTAAAATGTATAATTTGTTTTGGATATACAATATTTTAAGGGAGGTTATTTTTATAATAAGGTTGCAGGTTGCAGGTTGTAACTTGTAATAACTCTCTTTCTCAAATTTTATTTTAATCCGAATTAATTAATGCTTGCATGAAAACACAATTTTTTTACCTAACAGATTAGTGCCTGATAAGAAAAGTTCAATTTCAAGGCTTTCGCAGCCTGAAAAAGCGAAGTTTACTGATGTAAATGAGCATTTTTCAGGCAAGAGCAACGATGAAAGTGGACTTTTCTTGCAGGCACTAATTACGTCTGCATTGCACCACAAACACTGATAGTTTGCCCACTCACATACGAAGCCATATCTGATGCAAGGAATACACATACGCTCGCCACTTCTTCGGGTGCGCCGCCTCTTTTTAAAGGTATTTTTTCATACCAGCCCTTAACAATATCTTCGGGAAGTTTCGCTGTCATTTCAGTAACAATAAAACCCGGAGCAATCGCATTACACCTTACGTTTCGTGATCCTAATTCTTTTGCAATGGATTTAGTAAAACCAATAATTCCGGCTTTCGATGCTGCATAATTAGATTGCCCTGCATTGCCTCCTACGCCTACAACAGAGCTAATATTAATTATGGAACCATTTTTCTGTTTGAGCATTTGTTTCTGGCAGGCTTTCGTCATATTGAAAACCGATTTCAGGTTTACATTGATAACCAAATCCCACTGCTCTTCAGTCATGCGCATGAGCAGGTTGTCCCTTGTGATTCCGGCATTATTAATAAGAATATCAATAGATCCGAAATCTTTCAATACTTCATCGGCTAATTTTTCAGAATCAGCATAATTTGCAGCATTGGATGCGTATCCTTTTGCTTTTACACCAAAACTCATAAGTTGTTCCTGAACCTGATTCATGTTTTCATCCAGAGCAATATCTGTAAATGCAATGTTAGCACCCGCTTCCGCAAGTTTCAATGCAATTGCTTTTCCGATGCCGCGGGCAGCTCCGGTTACAATAGCTGTTTTTCCTTCTAAAAGTTTCATTTCTGTTTCTTTTTATAATGTTTTGCGGCAAATTTAATATTTTATGATATTACTTTTATAAAAAAGTGTTTTTTGTTGCGAATTGCCTTTTTCCTTTTGCCTTTTTCCTTTATATTTGCATTAAGTTAACAACACCCGTACCATTATGAAATTTTATTCAGCATTGATTTTCCTGTACTTTTTTTGTGCTGTTTCTTTTTTTTTATATTAGCAATCTTGTTATAGTCAACGAAGCTATTAGTCAGTATTTTGAACAAGAACAAATATTTGATTTTTTTTTATCTCTACAGCTAAAACTATCTTTTTATATTGCGACTTCTACTTTTTTTCCTTCTTTTACAATTTATTAAAATAGATTTCGTTTTTTTGTATTGAATCTGAGAATGGGTACTTGGATTTGTATCATCATACATTTTAAACCATGAAAAAAAAGAAAATTGTAATAGGGGCAATTGCTCTTGTATTAATAATTCTTTCTATTATCATTTACCGCGCAGGGAAGAAAGACACAACAGCTTCTATAGAAGTAGTTGTGAAGAAGGGGAAAATGGATGTTACGGTTGTTACGACCGGTGAATTACAATCCGAGAATTCTGAGAAAATTATTGGTCCAACCGGACTGCGCACTATTGGAATATGGAGAGTGAAAATTTCTGACCTTGTACCAGAAGGCACTGTGGTTGATTCCGGCGCTTATGTTGCCACGCTTGACAGAACAGAAGCCACAACGAAATTAAAAGATGTGGAAAGCGATGTTCAGAAATCGCAAACCCAATACGATAAAACAAAACTCGATACTACACTTGAACTCAGAAATGCCCGCGATGAGCTTATCAATCTGAAATATTCCATGGAAGAAAAAGAAATCATCATGGAACAATCGAAGTACGAACCTCCGGCAACGCTGCGACAGGCAAAGATAGATAAAGAAAAAGCTGAACGCGCATACAAGCAGGCTGTAGAGAATTACAAGCTTAAGGTAAAGCAGAATCAGTCGAAAATGCAGGAGGTTTCGCTGAATCTTGAAACTGCTACAAGAAAGCGCGATGATATTTTAAAGGTAATGGATGAGTTTATAATAAAAGCGCCAAAGCCGGGAATGGTAATATACATGAAGGAATGGAATGGAGCTAAAAGAAAAGTGGGTTCTGAGTTGAGTCCCTGGGATCCAACTGTAGCAACACTTCCCGATTTATCTTCCATGATGTCGAAAACGTATGTGAATGAAATTGATATCAGCAAAGTGAAGGTGGGGCAAAGAGTTAAAATTGGCGTAGACGCTTTTCCTGAAAAGGAATTTGCAGGAGAAGTTAAAGAAATTGCAAATGTCGGAGAACAGCTCCCTAATAGTGATGCCAAAGTTTTTGAGGTACTGATAAAATTATTTCAGACAGATACTGTTTTAAGGCCATCTATGACTACAAGTAATGTCATTTCTATAAATTCATACAACGATGTATTGCACATACCTCTTGAAGCAATTCATAACAACGATTCCTTAACTTTTGTATACAAAAAAAATGGTTTCTCTGTTTCAAAACAGGTTGTTGTAGTGGGTGAGTCAAACGAAAATGAAATTATCATTGAAAAGGGCTTGAATGAAGGAGAAACGTTGATGCTTTCTATTCCTGAAAATGCAACTGATTTAAGTTATGAGGGAATAGAATTGTATGAAATTACAAAGCAGAAAAAAGCACAAAAAAAGAAAGAAGCAGAAGATAATCATAAAAAACATCAAGAGAAAATGGAGCTGAAGAAAGGAAATGGGGGGAGAATTAAGAATTAATTAATTTGAAGATTTGAAGATGAGGTAATTTAGGGAATGAAGGAAATTTAAAAGTCAGTAGTCGGCAGTCGGCAGTCGGCAGTCAAACAGACTGTAAACTGTAGACTGTAGACTTAGAAATTAAGCTTCCGACTTCGGACTTCCAACTCCCAACTCCGGACTTCCAACTCCCAACTCCCGGTTACTGAGCGTAGTCGAAGTACCGGCTTCTAAAAAACAAACATTGAAAAGATACTACCACGATATAACAATTGCACTGGAGGCTATTCTGACGAATAAGCTGAAATCGGTGTTGACTGCTTTGGGGATAATTTTTGGTGTTGCTGCAGTGATAAGTATGCTTGCTATTGGTAATGGAGCGCAGCAGGAGATACTCGAACAAATGAAACAGGTTGGTGTAAATAATATTATTATTAAACCGATACTTAGTGAGAATCTTGATAAAAGTGAAGACGCGAGCAAAGCACCGCAAAAATATTCAAGAGGGCTTTCTATGGCAGATGTCAGGGCTATTACCGAATTTATTCCTACTGTAAAAAAAGTGAGTCCTGAAGTTTCTATTGATACGTATGTTATTCAAAGCGGAAAAAGAAAATCGTGCAAATTGCTTGGAATTACTGCTGAATATTTTAATTTATTTAATCTAAAGCTGGAGACAGGAGAAATTTTCAATAATTACCAAAGCGAACATGGAATAGAGGTTTGCATTATCGGAGAGGGTCTAAAATCAAAGTTGTTCAGCACCGGAAGTCCGATAAATCAGTATATAAAATGTGGAAATGTTTGGCTGAAAATTATCGGCATAATGGAAAAGAGGTCATTCTCTGCTTCGACAAATGAAAGCATGGGCATTGCAAGTTCTAATGAAAGCATTTATATTCCAATTAAAACCATGCTGATGCGCTATAAAAATCGTTCAATGATAACATCCCGAATGTTTCAGAAGAATGATTTTGATGAAGAAAATACAACGGAGAAAAAGGCTGTAAATTATAATCAGTTAGATAAAATTATTGTGCAGGTAAATGAAACGGAATTTGTGAATTCGACAAAAGATATTTTACAGAGAATGATATTGCGAAGACATTCCGGAGTAGAGGATTTTGAAATTACTGTTCCTGAATTATTATTGAAACAACAGCAACGCACGAAAGATATTTTTAATCTTGTACTTGGCGCAATAGCGAGTATTTCTCTCATTGTTGGAGGAATTGGAATAATGAACATTATGCTTGCTTCGGTGATGGAGCGAATCAGAGAAATTGGGACCAGACTTGCCATTGGCGCAACAAAAAAAGATATTATCGTACAGTTTTTATCTGAATCAACATTGATCAGCGTTACAGGTGGTATTATTGGTGTTTTTCTGGGAATTATTCTTTCGGTTTTGATTACTAAATTTTCTGGAATTTTAACAATCGTCTCGGTTTTTTCGGTTATTATAGCCTTTGGAATTTCTGTTGCTGTTGGAATAATTTTTGGATACATGCCCGCAAAACGCGCTGCAGAGAAAGATCCTGTGGAATCGTTACGGTATGAATAATATTGAATTGTTTTAATGTAGAATCGCCTCATGGGACGATTGCACATTAAAGTACAATTCGTAATATAATTGAGGTTTAAATAAATTTACAAAATGATATTATTAAAAAAAACAATATTTTTTTTCTTATATTTTTGTTTTGTTTTTTCGTATGGAAAAGCACAGGAAATTACACAAAAATTAACATTTGAAGAAGTCCTGCAACTCGCCAGAGAGCAATCACCGGAGGCATTGCTTGCAAAGCATCGTTTCAGGGCCAGCTACTGGCAATTTCGAACCTACAAGGCAAATTACCTTCCATCTCTAACTCTTAGCTCAACTTTGCCGAATTTGAATCGTTCGTTTTCCAAAATAACAATGCCCGATGGCAGCGATGCTTTTGTGGATAGGAAGCTAATGAATTCTTCGCTTGATCTTTCTCTTACACAAAATGTTTCTTTTACAGGTGGAAGTTTTTTTATAAAATCAGGTTTGCAACGAATAGATTTATTAAATGACAGCATTCAAACATCATTTCTTTCATCGCCTGTAAGCATAGGGTATTCGCAACCACTTATTACGTTTAACAGTTTTAAATGGGAAAAGAAAATAGAACCTTTGCGTTATGAAGAAGCAAAGAAAAAATATATTGCTTCTATGGAAGATGTTTCGTTGCGTGCTGTGAATTTATTTTTTGATCTTGCTTTAGCGCAAATGAATCTGCAGGTAGCAACAGTGAATTATTCAAATAACGACACATTACATAAAATCTCCAAAGGTCGCTATGAGCTTGGAAAAATTGCAGAAAACGATTTGCTGCAAATGGAATACAGCCTGCTTAGCTCTGATGCAGAATTAAACCAATCGAAGCTCGATCTCGAAGTAAAAAAATTCAAACTTCGTTCTTTTCTTGGATTTAATGAAAAGATGAATTTTATTCTTGACATTCCATCTCAAATTCCCGCATTACAGGTGGAAGTAGCAAAAGCCATTGAGGAAGCGAATAAAAACAATCCGGAAATTATGCAATATGATCTTCAATTGATAGAATCAGCAAGAGATGTTGCTAAAGCAAAAGCAGAAAGTCGTTTTAACGCAAATTTGTATGCCAGTTTTGGCTTATCTCAAAGTGCAGATAATTTTGAAGGTGTGTATAAAAGTCCGAAAACACAGGAACAAATTTTGGTGGGCATACAAATTCCACTTATTGACTGGGGCTTATCAAAAGGAAAATACAAAATGGCGCAATCAACACAAGAAGTTACAAAGGTTACTATTAATCAGGCTAAGATTGATTTTGAACAGGATCTATATCTGAAAGTAATGCAGTTTAATATGCAGAATAAACAAGTTGCTATTGCTTTGAAAGCTGATACAATTTCACAGTTAAGGTACGATGTTGCAAAGCAAAGATATTACATTGGAAAGATTGATGTTACAGCCCTGAATATTGCTTTAACGGATAAAGATATTGCAAAACGCAGCTATATTTCTTCGCTTAGAAATTATTGGAATTATTACTTCAATATTCGCCGCATCACACTTTTTGATTTTGAGAAAAAATCCACTTTGTCTGCCGAATTTGATAAACTTGTTGAGTGAAAAATTGATGTTCATCAAATAATTGCTGGTGTCTGAGCAAACAATTATTTGGTGTCTGAGCAAACAATTATTTGGTGTCTGAGCGGAGTCGAAGACCCAAATAATTACCCCTTAATAACAGCTAATGATTGCAATTCTATAAGAATCTCGACAAGGTCGGATTGATTTTTCATAACAACATAAATCTCTTTATAAGCACCGGATGCTTCTTCAAGGTCGCACTGGTTGCGGATTGCGTGAATGATTCCCTGCTCGTCTAATTTCTTTTTTTCTTCTTCAAAATTGAGTTTGCGTATCGCTTCATTTCTTCCCATTTTTCTGCCAGTGCCATGTGAGCAACTCATAAAGCTGTCTTTATTTCCTTTAATGGGGATTTTTTCAGAATTTATTATTGTTTTCATTTTGATTTATTGGATATATACCGAAATGTAGATACGTCGTTTTTTTGTCATGTTGATACGTTGCATGCAACGTATTTACTTGACGAAAATAATGTTGGTATTAGGCATGTATATATGTTGCACCTGTGCTGAGTCTGTCGAAGCATGCAACGTATGTACTTGACGAAATATTTCTGTTACATTTTTCTATTTTTTTTTGCCTCTGATTCAATATGTTTTAGTGTATTATAAACATTCTTATCGTTAGGTTTATAGTATATAATTCTGTTTAATACTTTTATTGCATTGTCATAATCTTTATTCTGATAATATAATTGGACTAGAGTGGACAAGGCTGTTATATTATCAGGTCTTATTTGCAATGATTTTTGTAAATAGCTTAAGGCTTCATTTGTTTTATGTTTTCTTGTCAATATTAAACCTATTTGTGCAAGCATATCGAAATCTTCTGGATATTTTTTTAATGCTTTTTGGTAGTAATAATAGGCAGAATCAATATTCCCAGACCTATGGTATAAATAGCCTAAGTTTTTATAAGATGACTCTGTAGTGGAACTATTTTGTTTTAGTTTGTTATAATAGATTAATGCGGAGTCAATTTTATTTTCTTTTTGAGCTTTATAACCAAGATATTCATATTTATTTTCTCTTTTAATAACAGCACATATAGGGAAACCTTCTACTTCGATCGTATGAATTGTCCCTTTTGGTGGCCAAAGTTTATTTTGTAATAAATAGGCATCAATTTGAGTATTAATAATAATTCCATAATCCCAGTTTTTTTCCCAAATATTACGGTAGGAACTATATAAAATATTAGTTTGAGATGTATGTTTTCTAAAGCAATACTGTGTAATATCTAATCGATTTGTTACAATATTTATTTTCTCTTCTGTTTTTTTTTGGTTAGCGTTTAAATATTTAATCAACCATTCAGATGCTTCTTCTGTACTATTGTAAAAATAATCCAATTCATAGAAGCCATACGCCTTTTTTAATCCTCCAAACAATTCATTATAATAAATATATTCATAAGGATGTGATGAAGCAATGTGTTTTAAAGGAAAAACTAAAAGAAGTCCTATACTTGTTATATATATAATTCTGAAAATTTTATTTTTGAAATAAGAAATAACCATTTCTAAGCCAATTGCAGATGAAATAATAATAAATGGGTAAATAAATAATATATGACGCCAACTTGAATAAACATTGGATTTTTTTAGAATTATGTAAACTACAGGAAAGATAAATGAAAACAGAATAAAAAAAGCAATAAAAAACAATTCTTTTTTTCGTATAATTCCAAAATATGTATATAAAGCAAAACCCAAAAAAATAATTATAGGTGTAGTAATTAAGATACTTTTTATTAAAAAATAACCGGGTAAGTATGCAGATAAAATATTTTGACCCTCAAAAAGTTGATAAATTCCAGTTGGAACATGACCCATAAAATCTATGGATGAAATGAGTCCATCCATTCCGTTTTCAATTGCATAAGGCCATATCAGGATTGAAATAAAAACTCCTATAATTGAAATTAAAAGAAGCTTTAGGAATATTATAACAATTATTTTTAATTTGATAAGTTTTGTTTTCCTATAAATAAATATATACACAGCAGTAAATAGAAACATAAGAGGAATGTTAATCATTCCGCCAACGCGATTGCTTATTGAAAAAAATAATCCTATAGATAACATAATAAACCGAAAGCGGCTTATATGTGGTAATTCACCAAGCATTCTATAGCAATGATACAAAAAGAAAATATAGCTAAATGCAAAAGGTATATCCGTTAGATTATTATAACAATGACCGAGGAAATGGGGAGAAATAAATAATAAAATCATTGCAAAGATGCCCGCTTGCCAATTTCTGAGGCGTACTGTAAATATTCCTGTAATTAGTATTATTAACCAACCAATAATTACACTCAAAATATGTCTGAATTCAAAAATATTTTCAATGTTAAATATTTGTATTAGTAAATAAGATAAGTTTTCAAATGATTGACCATAAAAATGCAAATACCCTTTTGAATTAAGTGCCGATTTATCCTCACCTGATGAGAAATAGTATTTATAAACATTTTCAGCTTGTCCATAATGTAATTGTTCATCCGCTGATATTCCTGCATTCGTTGCTAATATAATACAGAAAAATAATAATATAGTGGCAATTAATATAAAAATATTTCTGCCACTAACGAATTTACAATCCAGAAAAATATTTTTCATTCACAAACTTTATTTCTATTTTTAACATTTTAAAATCTAAACGAAAATGCGTTTTATATTTTTCATCACATTATTGTTAATTGCAATTACAGGCTCATCTCAGATTGCCCGAATTGACAGTCTTAATAAAATTAAGGTTTTTTCAGACGATTCCACAAAGGTAAATCTTTTAAATGAATACAGTTATGCTTATTGTGTAATTTCTACAGATTCTTCGCTGAAATATGCAGAGCAGGCTATGGAGCTTGCAAAATTACTGAAATATAAAATTGGTTTTGCAAGAGCATACATTAACATCGGAAGGGTATATTATTATCAGGATAATTTTGTGAAAGCACTTGAATGGGACATTCTGGGATTGAAAGTATATGAAGAACTGAAAGATGAAAAAGGTATTGCCGATTGCCAGAGAAATATCGGAAATGTTTATTTAAACCAGAAGCAATATCCGAAGGCTTTAGAATATTACGAAAAGGGGCTTTCCATGTATGAAAAACTTCAGGATAAAAAGGGCATTGCGAATTGCCTGCGTGGGATAGCGAATACATATATGGCAGATAAAAATTATTCTTCCGCAAAGGAAAATTATTCAAAAGCCCTGCAATTATATCAGGAAATTAATGACATGAAAAATATGAGCACCTGTTACTCCAATCTGGGTGTGATTTACATGAACACGAATGAGCCTCAGCTTGCATTGGATTATCAGATGCGCGGGCTGAAAATTAAAGAAAAAATCGGAGACAAAAAGGGGATCGCAATCATACTTTCAAGCCTTGGCGGAATGTTTGCCGATAAAAATGATGCAAAAAAAGCTTTGGAATATTTTAATCGTTCGCTTGAAGTTGCTTCTGAAATCAAATCTCTTGACCTTTTACAACGAAATTATGCTTCGCTGGCTTCTTTGTATGCGAAGCAAAAAGATTATACCAAAGCATACGAAAATCATGTATTTTACAAGGCAATGAGCGATTCGCTTTTCAATAAAGAAACTTTGAAAAACCAGACACAACTCGAAATGAAATTTGAGTTTGAAAAAGAAAAACAAAAAGCGGAGCTGGAGCAACAGAAAATAGATGCGCTGAAAGCAGAAGAATTATTCAGGTTTAAGCTTATCGGAATAGCGGCTGGTGTAGGATTTTTGCTTATGATTTTTCTTTTTGTGATGATATACAAAAACTACAGAAATAAAAAGAAGGCGAATGATTTGCTTACTGCTCAAAAAAAAGAGATTGAAGAGAAAAATTCAATATTGAATCAGCAAAACGAGGAGATAAAAACGCAGCGCGATGAGCTTGAAACCCAGAGTAAATTTTTAATGAAAATGGGCGATAAAGTAGCTGTGCAGCATCAGAAAATTAAGGAGCAGATGGTCATTGTGAATCATCAGAAGAAGGAAATAATGGACAGTATTCATTATGCCCGGCGTATTCAGATGGCGATTTTACCTCCTGATGATTTTATTCAGAAATATCTGAAAAATTATTTTATTCTGTATAAACCAAAAGATATTGTCAGTGGCGACTTCTATTGGATTGAGTATATTGATTCACGAATTTTATTTGCAGCCGTAGACTGTACCGGGCATGGTGTGCCTGGTGCATTTATGAGCATTGTGGGTAATAACGGATTAGGTCGTGCTGTAAGAGAGTCGCATAAAATTCATCCTTCAGAGATTTTAGACGAGCTTGATGATTTTGTGGTGGAAACACTACGGCAAACCAATAAAACCGACATCAAGGACGGTATGGACATTGCTTTGTGCGCTTATGATTTTACAACAAAAATGTTTGAATTTTCCGGTGCGAATAATCCGATTTATATCATCCGTCCCAAGCAAAAGGAATTTATATTACAAAATGCGCTCGTTCCACCTTCGGGAGGGAATGATGAATTCAATCTTTTTGAAATAAAAGGAGACAAACAGCCTATTGGCGCTACAGATAATCGCAGGAAATTTTTAAATTATTCCTTTCCGGTTGAAGAAGGCGACACGTATTATATTTTTTCTGATGGTTTTGCCGATCAGTTTGGAGGAGCCTCCGATAAACATCCTGACGGAAAAAAATTCAAATATTCAAAACTGAAAGAATTATTGTTGAACAACCAAAGCCTTTCCATGAGCGATCAGAAAATTCTTTTGAACAAAACCATTGAAGAATGGAGAGGGAATTTAGAGCAGGTAGATGATGTCCTGGTAATAGGAGTGAGAGTTTTCTGAAATTTTTAATAAATATTTATGAGAGCTAAAATTTTAGAATTTATTATATTTTTTTGTGTTTTATCAATTCTCGTTTTAATATTTAATTTCTGTCAAAAGAGTTCTAAAATTTGTTCACTTGGTTATACGGGAGAATCATGCCAAACTCAAGTAACTCCTTCAAAAATTAAAATTGATTATATTAAAATTGATAGTTTTCCGACATTTATAAACGGGCATACCTGGGATGTTTCAGATGGTCCCGATCTTTTTATATCAATTTATAAAGACTCCCTTTTAATATATCAATCTTTAGTTAATAATAATGCAACGAATACCAGAGATTATTATTTTTATCCAAATCCCGTAATAGAAATAAAGGATATGTCCGCCAATTATACGGTAAAGCTATTTGATGATGATATAGATTTTGATCATGACTTAATGGGTGATCTTTCTCATAAATATTCAAGCACTGGTGGATTTCCAACATCAATAAGTTCAACGAAAAATGGAGTTAAAATAGTCATGAATTTTACTTATTCGTGGTAAAAATAAATAAGTATTTTTAAGCTTGAGTTAAATTAAAACACTAATAAAATTAGAACATAAGTTAAGCAAAATAAACGCATGGTCTAATTGCTGGTTAATCAAACTTAACCATATTTATTCACAACAATATTTTTCAATAGAATGATATTTTTCAATAAAATATGTATTTTTTTTATTTGTTTAAGTCTTAACTTTAAGATTCTGGCACAAGATTCTGCTGATACTCCAAATGATACAAATGACTTAGAGTTTTCAATATTTATAAGTGAAAATGTAAATTATAATCCAGAAGGAAAATTAAGTATTCAATTCAAAAATGGCGAGGGAATTATTTTCCTATATGGCAAACTTTGTTTGAATCATTTTTTATCTCCTTTTCGCTTAGGTTTTTTTAATATTCAGACTGCCCGGGATATTTATTTTGAATTAAATGAATATTTGAATGATGAATATCGCACGTTAGGCACTTCTTGTTTAGATTCAGCAGAAGGGAAGCTATTTATACGTAAATTGAATACTGATAAAACTCCATATAAAAATGAAATAGTATATTTTGCAAATTATGAAAACGAGAGATTTGAAAATTTTTATAATAATATAATTTCATTAGCAATAAAATATTCCAAAATACCAAATATTAAAGAATTTTATGATGAAAACGGTCTTAAGCAATATCTGGAAAATTTAGCTTTAAATAATAAAAATTTTGAACATTTAGAATTAATAAGCAATTATATAAAGAATTATGATTATATAAATATCAAATCACTAGATAAGGAGAGCGTTGTTAAAATTTTTGTTAATCCCGGGATTCCTTTTGATATTAAAGAAAACGTGTATAATATTTGGTCTTTTCAATTTAATAAAGATACTGCATTATATGAGCTTTTAAATTATTTTTTTGCTAAAACAAAAAGCTATTCTACACTGGCAAAACAAGAATTTCTTATTTTTATAGAAAAACATGAAACAAAAAATAGTTTAAAGAAACTATGTGGTTTAATAATCGAATCAAAAGAGATTGAAATGGCCGGATCTGCATTAGCATTCAAAAAATATCAAAAACACCTTCTAAAACCATTTAAAGATATTTTTTTGAACAGCATAAACTCATCAAATATTAATATTGCAAGAGCATGCGTTCAAAGTCTCGATAATTTCTATTACAATGAATCCTATGTTCCGGTTTTCTATAATTTACTAAAAGATAATATCAATAAAAATGTTGAAAGTAATAATCAAAAAAAACTAATTTGTTCATTATTTAAAGCAATTGATAAATATTTCAATGTAGATTCTAATTATTTATGTTGTTTTAATTCTGTTCAATGTTCACAAGAAGAGATTAATAAAATATTTATTGCTATAGAAAGCAGAGTAATGAGCAGAAAAAATGGAGAGTAACCTATATAAAGGTAATTCGACAAAAATAGTGAGATTTGTTAAATGGGTAGATTAAAAATAGTTTCATGTTTCATGTTTCATGTTTAATTTTTAATGTTTCAGATTGAATCGAACCTTAAACTTGCAACAAAATATAGCATCCACTAAAAATGTCGAATAACCTATAAAAAGCTGTTTTGAAATTATAATTTTGTTTTTATGAATCCATTTGGGTCTTTTTTTTGAACAAAACTATTGAAGAATGGAGAGGGAATTTAGAGCAGGTAGATGATGTGCTGGTAATAGGAATAAGGGTATAAAAAAAAATCTTAAAAAATATTTGATTATTTAAAAATAATATTTAATTTTGCAGTCCATTTTTATAAACAGAAAAATATTCGGTTATGAAACGTACATATCAGCCATCAACCAGAAAAAGAAAAAACAAACATGGTTTCAGAGAAAGAATGTCAACGCCTAATGGTCGCAGAATAATAGCTGCAAGAAGAGCAAAAGGTAGAAAAAAATTGACTGTTTCTGACGAAAAAACACACAAATAAATCTTAATAGTTTTATTTTATACATGTAAAAAAGTAAAGAACAATGTTCTTTACTTTTTTTTTATATTTTTACTTCATCAATTTTTTGAAATAAAATTCAATGGAGCACATCGAAAATGATGAAATATACAAAGGTTTATCTGTCAGCAAGGGAATACCGCAACCTCCCCCTGTCAGTGAAGACGCCATTGAAGCATTCAAAAAGAAAAAACGAAAACAATATACAGCATCGGAATTCATACAGGGTATTCTTGTCGGCAATCGTATTGTTTTAAGTCAAGCTATAACATTAGTTGAAAGTGCGCTAACGGAGCATCAATTAATAGCTCAGGAAGTAATAGAAAAATGCCTTCCATATTCAGGAAATTCAATAAGAATTGGAATTACCGGCGTTCCCGGGGTTGGGAAAAGCTCTTTTATAGAGACTCTGGGCACACAAATAACAGGCTCAGGAAGGAAACTTGCTGTTCTCGCTATTGACCCCAGCAGCGAGCGTTCAAAGGGCAGTATTTTGGGAGATAAAACCCGCATGGAGGAATTATCTATAGACAAAAATGCTTATATTCGACCCTCTCCATCAAGCGGAAGTTTAGGCGGCGTTGCCCGAAAAACAAGGGAATCAATGATTCTTTGCGAAGCAGCAGGGTTTGATACAATTTTTATTGAAACAGTAGGAGTGGGGCAATCAGAAACTGCCGTTCATTCCATGGTTGATTTTTTTCTTTTACTCATGCTTGCCGGTGCCGGCGATGAATTGCAGGGAATAAAAAGAGGCATCATGGAAATGGCCGATGCAATTGTTATTACAAAAGCAGATGGAACAAATCATACCAAAACGAAGCTCGCGCAAACGCAATACCAAAGCGCCCTGCATCTTTTTCCATTAAGCAAATCACGTTGGACTCCGCGTGTTCTTACATGCTCTGCCTTAAACAAGACAGGAATTATTGAAATTTGGGAAATGATTCTGGAATACATACAAGCAACAAAAACCAACAACTTTTTTGACAATAAGCGTTTCGATCAGGCTGCATATTGGATGCACGAAACAATTGCTGAAACATTGAAAAATAATTTTTATTCAAATACGGAAATAAAAAAACAAATTAATGATATTGAAAAACAAGTTTGCGCAAATAATCTAACTTCTTTTGTTGCTGCAAAAATGTTGCTCGATTCATATTTTAGAAAAAATAACATTTAAAAACCCAATTATGAAAAAATTATTGACAAGCTTGCTTATTGTATTACAAATACAAGCGTTTACAGCCGAAAAACCTAAAAGTGTAAAATCTGAAATTAAAGAAGTATCTGTGTTTTTAAGCGGGGCTCAGGTTACCCGGGCTGGAAATACGAACATAAATGCCGGAACATCTGAGTTAATTTTTGAAAATCTTCCTTCGAATATTAATGAACAAAGTATTCAGGTTACAGGGAAAGGAGATTTTACAATTTTATCTGTAAATTATCAGTTGAATTACCTGAAAGAAGCAAAGCTTGTAAAAAATATTCAAAGTTTAAAAGATAGCCTTGATTTTCTTAATGATCAGCTTATATATGAAAAAGACATGCAGGTCGTATATCAGGAAGAAGAGGCAATGATTAAATCGAACAAAGCAATTGGAGGGCAGAATGTGGGTGTAAAAATTATTGATTTAAAAGAGGGTGCTGATTATTTCAGAACCCGGCTTACAGATATAAAGACCAAATGGCAGGCGCATCAGAAAAAAATTGTAAAATTAAATAAAGAAATTACACTTATTAAAAATCAGTTGAATGTGTTGAATTCACGTGAGAATAAGCCAAGCGGAGAGATAATTGTAACAGTAACATCAAAAACACCAACACTGGCAGCGCTTACTCTTAGCTATTTTGTGCAGGATGCAGGTTGGGTTCCTCTGTACGATTTGAGGGCAAAAGACAGCAACAGTCCTGTTGACCTTGCTTATAAAGCAAATATCTGGCAGCTTACCGGTGAAGACTGGGAAAAGGTTTCGCTTTCTTTAAATACAGGAAACCCTACTTTAAGCGGTTCCAAACCGAATCTTGCAGCGTGGTATTTATACATTTATTATCCACAAAAAAAGAGAGGTAAGCGCAATGAAACCGCGGGCTTTGCAAGTCAATCAATAGTAATGGCAAAAGAAGAATCAAAAAAATCAGATAAGGCTCAATTGGAAGAAGACATGGTTTCAGATGCTTTAACTTCCGCGAATTACACTACTGTGGCAGAAGGTCAGACCAGTGTTGAGTTTAAGATAGAAGTTCCGTACAATGTTCCTTCTGATGGAAAGCATCACATGGTTGAGGTGCAAAAATACACGATTCCCGCAACCTACGAATATTACTGTGCACCTAAATTAGATAAAGATGCATTTCTTATTGCTCATGTTACAGGATGGGAATCGTACAACCTTTTATCGGGAGAAATGAATTTATTTTTTGAAGGCACTTATGTTGGGAAATCGTATCTTGATGTTGCTTCTACCAATGATACACTTGACATTTCGCTGGGTAGAGATAAAAATATTGTTGTATCTCGTACGAAGTTAAAAGATTTCAGCAAGAAAAGCTTTGTGGGTTCTACAAAAAAAGAAACACGCGGATTTGAGATTGAGGTACGCAATAAGAAAAAACAGCAGGTACAAATTAGTATTCATGATCAGTTTCCATTATCAACCAATAAAGAAATTGAAGTGGAGCATATAGAAATGTCGGGCGCAAAATTCGATGAAAGCACCGGATTTTTATCATGGCAATTTGATTTAGCTCCTACAGAAACAAAGAAATTTAAAATGCAGTATGCTGTGAAATATCCGAAAACACAGACGATAATTCTGGAGTAAATTTTTATGAAAATAATTCATGAAATTTCTAAAATGATTTTCATTGTGAAATATCGGCTACTGTTACTATTTGGAGTTTTTTTTGTAATTAATTCTTATGCTCAAAAACTAGATTTACCTATAGACTCTACAAAAAAAATTGTATATAATTCCACATTTTTAAAAGCCCATTTGACCAAATCAGAATTGTTTAATGTCGTTATAAGTTGGATAAAAAGTGATTTAAAAATACAATCTCCCTTAATTTTATCAGACACAATTCAATTTTCAAGAGAAATTCCCGGATATTCAACAGAGTACGGTGGGTTGACCTATGTTGGGTTAATAAAATATAAGACAACTATAATAATTGAAGATCTAAAATTTAATATAAGAACAGATCAAATTTATTATATTGACAATGAAAGTAAAGAAACCATTAATGCTGAAGATATTCTTTCAAAAAAAGAGTATATGGATAAATGGCATTGCTTATTAGATATGGACAAATCTGTTAGGGATTTAATTTATGAATGTGATAGAAAAACAGCAAAAAAAGTTAAAAAGAAATCGGAAAAATTTGTTTATGAAGCAAAAGAAGATAGTTATGTAGCAAACAATTCGATTTTGGATAATATCAGACTTCAGAAAGCACAAGAGGAATTAAAAAAAGCATCAAGCAAAATTATTTTTGGTACTGCAACTATGGCGGCCGGTTCACTATTTATTTTATATAGCGTAAATGAATATAAAGGTGTAGAAAGAAGCGGAGCTTTATTAGTGGGTACAGGAATTGTTGCTACAGGATTTATATTTTCAATAATTGGAATAAAGCACCAACGCAAGACTAATAAGCTATTATGTGATTATAGCATAAACAAAACAGAGTTAAGTTTACAAATTGGTATTAATAATATCTCTCTTTCATATAAATTTTGAGTATTTACCTATTCTTATATTGAGTTTTGCGATGCACTGAAATGTGTTGCGTAGCAGTGCGATGTGTTGAGTAGTTCGATAAACTCACGAACCTCATGTCGTAATGAGTTTATCGAACTGTCGAAGTATATTCCAAACAATTATTAAAAATAATCATTGTTATCCGATAAAAATTTGATAGATAGTGCTTGCAAGAAAACGTCAATTTCTGCGTTACTCTCAACCTGAAAAACAGTCATGTACATTAGTACACTCCTGATTTTCAGGTCTTCGAAAGCCCTGCCTACCGGACAGGCAGGCTTGAACTTGACCTTTTCTTATCAAGCACTCACACTGTTAAGCAAAAAACAAGGGTTTTCTTGCTAACACTAGATAGCTTAAACCTATTATTAGGACTCATTTTATAAACAGAGCGCTCCTATCGGAGTTTCAAAATTTATATATATGATTGTTTTTATAAACAGTACGTCACTACCTGCCAGCCGTACTCAAGCCATTGAGGCAGGCAGGCGTGACTAAATAATAAAGAAACTCCGTAGGAGTGAACTGTTTATAAAACGAACAAAATCCAACAATTAAAGCTCCGATAGGAGCGCCCTGTTTTTTATCGGACAATAATGAAAAATAATATTAAAAAATGCTAAAACTTTCCAGATCAAAGCTGTTGTTGTTATCTGCATTGATTATTTTAATTTATTATTTTATAAATCGCATATCTTATATAAACAAAGCAGAATTTACAACAGGAATGGTTGTTCCTTTCTATGAATTGCCGGATTGGAACAATTCAAATATTGGCTCTCCTGTTATAGCCTTTGCGCATGCTAATACATTGGTAAAATTTGAAGGAACGCAATATTTAAAATATAAAGAAGGAGAAACGGTTCCTGTTATTTTTAATTCAGAACAACCGCAGGATGCGTATATTTTTACTTTCATGGGGTATTGGTATTCAGGGCTTATTTGGTGCATCTGGCCATTAATGATTACAAGCGGTTTGATTCTTGGATTCATCAGAAAGAATCAAAACATTATTATTTCACTAAAATATCCTTTGATAAAAAAAGGAAAAAAAGAGGAAAAAAGCCTAATGCATAGCGACGGCTTAGGTAAAAAGTATGTTTAATGTTAATGTTTGAATAATCTCCATAATACTACTCAAGATGATCCACATTTTTGCAGGGAGCAATGTTTCTTTTGGTATGCAAGATGTGGAACATCTTGTTGTTTTACTCTTGCTGATCTCCAATATTGTCGAGCCAGTTTTTCTTACGTTCCATTTTTAAATCCTGAAGAATTGAAGATTTCACGTTGATTTTGAAATGAAAGCTTTTGTAAAAACCAAAAGGTATCCAGTTGAAACTCATTTCCCAGCAATGCAGGTCGCGGTGTATGTCTATGGATGCATTGACAAGCTTTTTTACTTCAAAATCGTAATCTGTACGAAAACGTATCTGCCATTTCGGAGTTAGAAAAAAATCGCCTGAAACCTGTAAGGTTTGCGTTGTTTTATCTTCCACATCAGGTTTGTCGTACCGTAGATTATAAGAAAGACTCAGGTTCCAGGGTATTCTGAAAATATGGTATCCGTTTTTGTCGAAACGTTTATTTTTATTTTCATTTAATTCTTTTTCTTTACGTGCGTTTTGAAATGTTTTCGCATTAATGTTTGCGCCGATAGACAGGTTTGCAGATGTAATACGACCAAAGTCGCCGTTTTCATCCAGCATAAAACGATTTACCCTTGTGTAGCCTGTAAGCAATGAGTCAAAAGAATACGGATCAACAATTCCGCTAAAACGCAAATTCAAAAGTCTTAAAAAATTTGTGCTTCCTGAAATGTTCAGAGGCATCCATTTCAAAGAATCGGCAGCAATATTATAGGATGTTGAAAAATTGAGCGCATCGAAAATTTTTATTTTTTTTAATCCTTCAACTGTATCGGCTTTGCTGCGTACTTTCATTTCAAGATTATTTCCCAAACTAAAATTTACCATTCCTGCTTTGCCGTTTTGAGGCGTGCCAAAAATACCGTTTTCAAATCGTGAATACTGGCGGTAAATGGTATCATTGGGAGCATTCGTGCGCCTAAAAACCTCCATGTGTTTTTTATAAACACCGAATTTTTCTTCGCCAAAATCGGGTCTGTAACTTAAACTTACCGAGGGTGTCATAACATGACGCACAGCTTTAAGCGGACCGACTTTGAGCTGATACATTCCATATAATGTTGTGGAAAGAGAAAGTGTGAAATTATAATCATAAGCCCTGTTAAAGCCGGGAATCGTGTCTGTTTTTATATTTCCAAAAGTCGTTTCATTTATTTTTACAGAATCATCCCAATACCGATTTATGGAATTAAGATACCAGCGCTCTGTGTAATTTGCAGAAGGAGATAAATTAAAATAGCGAAGAACTTTAAACGATGTGCTTAGAGGTATTGAATGCTGCATTCCGTTTTTGAATTGCGATAAAGACTCTTCCTCGAATAACTTACTCTCTTTGGTTGTTATTTTGTTTTGCGCCGTTGTAGTATAGCTGACGCCAATATTGTCAAACCATTTTAATTCTCCTGTTTTGTTCTTTTTTCTGAAAGGAAATATTCTCGACATACCAAAGTTAATATCAGGCAATGTGATTGTGATAGTACTATCCATGCTATTTTGCGAGTGTCTGAAATTAGAGGAAAAAGAAAAAGGTGAGTTTGGAAATATTCTGCTGTAACTTATATTTGATTGTTTTTGGTTTGTAAACATGTTTCCGGTATAATTTGTAGAATTATACCTGTCGAACGAACTGGAACTGACATTTACATTTGCAGAAAAAGTACTGTTCGGGCGGGCTTTTGGGTCTTGTGCATGCGACCAGGTTACTGCAAATAATTTGTTTTGTTGATACTCCGAATCTGTTTCTTCACCCAGAATATTCTCATTATATTTTAAATTAAAATGCCCGCCAAATTTATAGCGTTTTTTGTAATTGGAATTCATGCTTGCGCCCCACGACATATTGGAGTAAATATCTCCGGTCAGCGATAAATCCACATAATCATTTATTGCAAAATACCAACCTCCGTTTCTCAGGAAAAAACCTCTGTTTTCTTCATCTCCGTATTCAGGAATTAAAACTCCCGAAGTGTTGCCTTTTTTATTAGGAAAAAATCCAAACGGAATTCCAATGGGCATTGGGATATCTGCAATTACAAGATAGGCAGGACCAGAAATAATTTTATCATCGGGAATAACTTTAGCTTTTGTAAGAGCAATATAAAAATGCGGATCGTGTAAATCGCAGGTTGTAAATTTTCCATGCTCAAGGCAAACAATATCATTTGCTTGTTTTTTTGTTTTTTCGCTATGCAGAAAACTGCCTTCCTGCTTTGTTATGACACCTTTAATCAGCCCTTTTTTTGTTTTAAAATTGTAGGTCATCTCCACAGCATCAAATTCCTGATCACCCTGCTTGAAGACGGGTTTGCCAATTTCTTTTCCGCTCGTATCAATTACTCCTTTAGCATAAACAAGATCTTCACCAAGACTCATCTCTATATACGCGGCTTTCAGTTCAATATCTTTGTATTTGATGAATGCGTCCCCATAAAGGAATACTTTCTGGCTTTCAATATCGAAGCGTATCGAATCGCGTGCGTTGTATTTTATCGGGTCGTCAATTTTATCCGTATTCTTTTTCTTTTCTGTACTATTGTTTTCTTTTGTTGAATCATTTGAAAAAGGTATGGAAAGACTCAGGCTGTCTTTATTTGATTTTAGTGTGTCAATAATAACTGTATCAGGATTTATCTGAAGAAAATCATTAAAATGGTTATGAGAATCACATTCATGCAAAGCAAAAGCATCACGTGTGCCATTCATACCAAAAGCAACCTGAATGAGCAACAGCCCTGTAAAAACATTAAGAAGTAATTTTAAAAACAATTTTTTATTTTATTTTTGCAAAAATGAATTTTTCAAATGAAGCTCCAAAACTATAAATTTAATGTGACATTTTAATGAATAGAAACTTATCAGGTATTTTATTTAGTATTTTTTCACGCGTTAATTTTATTGTTTGCATTGTAATTTTTATTTTATTTTTCTCATATTCTTCATTATCTCAAGCTCAGAACAACTTCAACCTCAATACTATTGTTATTGATGCAGGTCATGGCGGAAAAGACCCCGGAGCTGTTTATAAAGAAAAGAAAAAAGTACTTGGCAAAGAAAAAGATATAACCTTAAGCATTGCTCTGAAGCTTGGAAATTATATTAAAACGCATTTTAAGGACATAAAAGTTATTTATACCCGCGATAAGGACGAATTTATAGAATTGCACAAGAGGGCTGCCATTGCTAATAAAAATAAAGCAGATTTGTTTGTTTCCATTCATGCAAATTCGAGTAAGAAAAAAGAACCTTTTGGTTCCGAAACTTTTGTTATGGGGATTCATAAAAATCAAGGAAACTTAGAAGTTGCAATGACTGAAAATTCCGTTGTTTTAAAAGAAAAAAATTATAATCAGGAATATGAAGGTATTGACCCGAACTCTCCGGAAGCATATATTATTTTCAATATGCTTCAAAATACAAATATTGAACAGAGTCTGAACCTTGCCTCTAAAATTCAGAATGAATACAAAAATCAACTGCTCCGATTTGACAGGGGAGTAAAACAGGCCGTGTTTTTTGTATTATGGAAGACGGTTATGCCCAGTATACTTACAGAAGTAGGGTTTATCAGCAACAAGGAAGAAGCAAAATATATTTTATCTGAAAGCGGGCAGCAACAAATATCATACAGCATTTTTAATGCGATAAGAAATTATAAAAAAGAAATAGAAGGTATTAAGGATGATGGCATCGTAATAGAAAAACCGGAATATAAATCTGAAGTAATTCCCGGATTTGAGACTGTGGATACTGTTACTGTAAAAGAAAACGTGAAAGAGAAAAATGAGCCGGACAATAAAGAAAAAGAGGACAGCGTTGAAGTAAAAGAAACAGTACAGCTAAAAGATACAACAGATTCTAAAAAGGAAAATGAGACAACAAAAAAGAACGAAAATAACAACAAAAAAGATAATACAAAAAAAGAGGACAGACATCTTTTTAAATTCAATGATATAGTTTTTAAAATTCAGATTACTTCTTCCAAAACAAAAATTCCTGTAAATTCTGAAAAGTTCAAAGGCTTGAAAGTAGAGGAGTTTGAAATAGATGGAACTTATAAGTATCTTGTATGTTCAAGTAAAAGTTATGATGAAATTGTGAATCTGCAAAAATTAATCAGATTGGATTTTCCTGATTCATTTATCATTGCATTAAAAAATGGAAAAAAAATATCCATTAATGACGCATTAAAAGAAATAAAAAATTAATTTTATAGTTTTGTTTTTCCCGAAAAAGAGGGTGTTGTATCAATAATGAGTTTTAAAAAATACAAATATGCAGTAGTGGGAATTGTTGTAACAACAGCAGTTGCTTCTTTTATTTGGGGTATATACTTCCTAAAGGGTCGGGATATCTTTCATAAAGAAAATAATTTTTATGCCATTTATGAAAAAGTAGAGGGATTGAGCATTTCCAGCCCTGTAATGATAAATGGCTTCAAAGTTGGTCAGGTTCTTAATATTTATTTTCATCCGGATAAAACAGGGAGATTGGTTGTTGTTTTTAATTCGCAAAGGGATGTAGAAATTCCGGACAGCACTATTGCCCGCATTACAAGTATTGATTTGATGGGCAATAAAGCAATTGAACTGCTTTTCAGCCATTACAGAACATTTCATAAGGACGGGGATACCATTGCATCAGCAGTAGAATTAAGTTTGAAAGAGCAGGTCAGCGTTCAGATGCTTCCCGTAAAAAAACAGGCAGAAAATCTAATGCTTGAAATGCAGGAAGCACTTGAAATAATAAAATATATTTTTAATGCGCAGACCCGCGATAATTTAAGCCGTAGTTTTGAAAGTATAAAACAAACAGTTGCAAATCTGCAACATTCATCAGGAAGTCTTGATACACTTGTTACGTCTCAATCATACAAGCTGTCAAATATTTTCAACAATGTGGAATCCATTACACAAAATTTAAAAAATCACAATGATTTGATAACAAATATTCTTACGAATATGTCTGCTATTACGGATTCCTTAACGAAGTCGCAGTTTGCCAATACCATATCAAATGTTAATAAAACCCTTGATCAGGTAACAGTTATATTTGAAAGGATTAATAATGGTCAGGGAACAATCGGGCAATTATTAAAAAACGATTCATTGTATCTTAATCTTCAGAGTTCTTCAAAAAATCTTAATAAATTGCTGACAGATATTAAGGAAAACCCGAAAAAATATGTGCGTTATTCCTTATTTGATTTTGGTCGAACCATTAATGTTCTTGATGAAAAAGAATGGGATAAAGTAAAACGTAAAGACGAAAAGCGTAAACAAAAAGAGGAAAAAGAACGCCTTAAAAATCTTGAGAAAGAACAAAAAGAAAAAGAAAAATCAGGAGACACGCTTTCTATGAATTTATTTTTTAAAATACAGATAAAATCTGCTACAAATAAAATTCCTCTGCATTCCCCTGAATTTAAAGGTTTGCAGAATATTGAAGAATATCAGGTAAACGGCTGGTATAAATACTGTGTTGGCAGCGAAGGCAGTATAGAAGATGTTTTGAAACTACACCACGAAGTAAAAAATTATTTCCCGGATGCTTTTCCGATTGCCGTAAAGAATGGCAAAATGATAAAAATATCAGATGCTAAAGAAATGTGAAGAAAGTATGAGTTTATCTTTACTCCTACTTATGTTTCTCAAACACATAGTTTTCTTTGCGGACACATAGATAAAAATTATTTCCTGAATTTCCCTCCGCTCATTTTGCTAAGATTCAGCAGGGCTCCTGTTTCGGCGTCAAATTCAATCTGCAGGTTTTTTTCTTTCATGAATTCCACTGGAAGAGCCATTACTGCGCCAAACTGCGATATGAGCATTACACGTTTGCCCAGAAGTTCTTTCCCGAAATAAAGCCGCACTTCGCCATATTCAGGTATCCTGAAAAAATAGCCATTATATTTTACAGGTTTTTTCGTGTTGTTTTTTATTAATTGAGTTATTTCCCATGAATTACCTGTTCTGCCGGATTCAATAGAAATTGGAATATTTATAGAATCCTGAATAAAAGAAATTCCCTTTCTTTCAGAAAAATAACATAAAACGGATGTTTTTGAAAGATCGGGGTTGGGCTCATACTCGAAGGTATACGCAAATGTATCTCTTTTAACAACGGTAGTGAAAAGTGATATGTATTTTTCCTCCAGTTTATTTAATTCTTCAACAAAAGCTCTTACGGCGTCTCCAGTAATAGTGGATTTATAGTCGCCGGATAAAATAGCTATTTTTTCATCACGGATATCAAAAATCTGGTTTGCTATTTCCTCTGCTTTTTCTTCAAGATTTTTATTTACAATAATATCATTTATCTGAGGCACTTTCACGAAACCCGAATCACTTCTGACTCTCTTATATATAGTATCAATTTTAGTGACTAATATTTTTTTCACGGATAAATCTGTAAACATATTTTTTTCTTTGTCCTCATGCTTCAGATTTACAATGGTAGACTTTCCTCCTTTAATTTTTCCTTCAGATATTTTATTAACAGACAATAATCTTCCATCACGTGAAAAATTTAATTGTCCTTGTAATGCTTTTCGGGCATTAAGAATTGCATAAGACTGTGTCGTGTCTGGAATAGAAATCGTTTCAAAATTCAAATCTGAAATCCGCCATAAAACAGTGTGCTCGGTAAATTGATTGTCAATACCCAGATATTTTTTCGCAAAACGGTTATAGGGACCGCATTGATAGGAAGTGCGTACAAGCTGCGTATGCACCTGTATTTTTTGTTTGGGCAGGGTGTAAATCAACGTTGAATTTTTTATTTCCTGAACATTTTTGTAAGGGACTACAGTAACTGAAGAACAGGCCGTTATAAGTGCTAAAATAATTAGAAAGTATAATAGGTTTTTCATGTATGATATACTATTTAATTAAGAATTACGAATTACGAATTAAGAATTTAAAATTAGTGTATGATTTTTCAATTCTGTTCAATATAAAAATAAATTTCAAATTTAATATTTTTTCTGAATTTTCGCAAATGCTTTTCCCATAAAGCGCATAATATCGCTGGCTAAAAGGCTTTCAGGCGAATTTTCAGCGAGGGCTAAATCTCCGGCTAATCCATGAAGAAAAACTCCTAGTAATGCAGCCTGAGAAGGTAAATAGCCTTGTGCTAAAAAAGAAAGAATTATTCCTGTAAGGACATCGCCACTTCCTCCTGTTGCCATACCCGGGTTTCCTGTGGAATTAAAATAGCAGGTTCCATCCGGTAGGGAAATAGACGTGTGCGCACCTTTTAAAACTATTATTAATTTGTGTTTTTGGGAAAATTCAATTTGTTTTAAATGTCTGTTGTAAGAGGATTCACTTTCCCCAAACAAACGCTCAAATTCACGTGGATGAGGAGTAAGGATTGTATTTTCAGGAAGCGTAGTAATCCAATTTTTATTTTCACTTACGATATTAAGCGCATCCGCATCCAGAACTAAAGGCACATGGCTGGTTTCAATCAACATTTTTAAAACATTCTGTGTTGCTTTTTCTTTTCCTAAACCCGGACCAGCACCGATTGCTGAAAATGTATCTAAATCGGGAAGTCTTGTTACATATTTTTCTTCTTCATCAACAGAGACCATTGCTTCCGGTACAGATGTTTGCAATATAGAATATCCTGATTTTGGTATATGCGTAGTAAGCAAACCTGCTCCCGAACGCAAACATGCGAGAGAAGCCAGAACAGCAGCACCGTTTTTCCCATAACTTCCCGCAATGAGCAATGCATGCCCGTAATTTCCTTTATGTGAAAATTTTTCGCGTTTTTTTAAAAATGATGAAATAAAAAGATCTTCGATATAATAGTAGGGCGTTTCTGTTTTTTGTATAGCAGCCAGATGCAGCCCTATAGGGAGGATTTCCCATTTTCCTGTATACTTATTATTTTCTGAGAAGAAAAAAGAAAGCTTCGGAAACTCAAAACTGAATGTATATTCAGCGTGTATAATATGCTCCGGGTTATTTTTGGTATTATCTTCTCCCATTAATCCTGATGGAATGTCAATAGAAACAACAGTTGTTGCAAATTTATTAATATATTGAACCAATTGAGCTGCTATTCCTGATAATGGGCGCATTAATCCAGAGCCAAACAGCGCATCAATAATTATTGCATCATTTGATATTTCAGGAAAATCAGAAATATCTTTAATAATTTTAGCCGGAACATTTTTCTTTTTTTCAAGTCTGTCAAGATTAATTTCAGCATCAGGTGAAAGTTTATCTGTAATTTTGAGAATAGAAACAAAGCTTTGAAAGCCTTTATCTGCAAGCAAACGCGCAACAGCAAGTCCATCTCCTCCATTATTTCCGGGACCAATAAAGATTATCACTTTTTTTTCATTGGAAAAATATTTGCAAAAGACTTCAGTAAAAGCTATAGAAGCGCGTTCCATAAGGTCAATAGATCGTATGGGTTCATGCGCTATCGTGTATGCATCTATCTCTGCAGTTTGCTTTGTGAGGAATACTTTCATATATTCATATATTATTTTGGTTATTCGCTAAAATTAGTGGAATTTTTAAAAGGGAAGATTAAATACAGATACGCAAGTTGCAGGTTGCAACTTGTATTATTTTCCACTAAAAATGTCGAATTACAATTATTTTTAAAGCTTATAATGTTTTCTTTGATTTCAGCCATAATGTATCGCCGGGTTGAACCGATTCTCCATATTTCATGCGGTTTCGGAGAAATAACTTTTTTAGCTTAACAGCATAAAGTTGAGAAATAGAGTGCAAGGTTTCTCCCTTTTTAACAATATGAGTTTTCTTTTCTCTTTCTGCCCTGTTTCGTTTTTTTTCAATATAAAATATCTGACCTTCTTTAAGCGCTTCACCGTCTTTCATGTCGTTGCATTTATGAAGATAATGGATTGTAAGGTCTAATTCTTCAGCTAATTTATAAAAAGTATCGTCTTTTTTTATAATGACATAATCTGTTCTGTTGTTTGATAAAATTTCTCTTTTTATTTTAATAATGTTTATTTCTGAAGGTATTTCATCATCATCTTTTTCTTTTTTGGCAATATGTTTTTCGGGAACAATTCCTTCATCATAAATATTTAATTTATATTTTTCTATGGTTTCAATTATAAGTTGGGAATATTTAGGATTCGTAGCGTATCCGGCAGTTTTCAGTCCTTCAGCCCATGCTTTATAGTCTTTCACATCAATATTAAAAAGAAAAGCATACCGTTTATTGTTTCTAAGAAATACGGAATGGTCTTGAAAAGATTCATTTGCATTTTTGTATTTTCGGAAACATTCGTTTTTTGTGTCATCGTCCCTGTAAATTTTTTCACCTGTCCATGAAGTGTGGCATTTTATTCCAAAGTGATTGTTTCCTTCTTTTGCCAGAAAACTGTTCCCGCAATTCGATTCATGAATTCCCTGAGCAAGAGTTATACTGGCAGGTATACCGAATTTTATCATTTTCTGTACTGCTGTTTCACTGTATATTTTAATATAATCCTCGGCAGTGTGTTTTTGTGCAAAAAATGGCATTGCTGAAAAAATCAGCATTAGAAATGGTAAATATGTATGGATTCTATTTTTTTTCATCGGAAAAATAAAATTTTATAAAAGTATAAAATATGAACGGAAGCATGACAGGATGTTGATATAAATACGTAGTTTGTTTAAAAAAAATAAAATAGTAATTTTGCCTTATTGTTTATGGTATTGATAAATCGTACCATGACACGATTTATCAAATTAAATATTATATAAAGATTCGCATGAAAAGGAACGAAATTTTAACAGTTGTATATGAATACGATTCTGTTTCAGAGATGACAAAGGAGGAAGCCTATCTCATAGAAAAAGCAAAAGAAGCAGCCATGTCAGCCTATGCGCCTTATTCAAAATTTCAGGTAGGAGTTTCTGTCTTGCTTGCGAATAATAAAATTGTGAATGGGAATAATCAGGAAAATGCTGCATATCCTTCGGGAATATGCGCAGAGCGTGTTGCTGTTTATTATGCAAATTCAAAATATCCGGATGTAGCTGTCAAAGCAATTGCTATATGCGCTTATACAAACGGAGCGTTTATTAAATTTCCTATTCCTCCCTGTGGTTCTTGCAGACAGTCTTTATTGGAAACAGAAACGCGTTTTAATTCTCCCATAAAAATAATACTTGCCGGAGCAGAAAAAATATTGGTGGTGAATAGCATGAAAGATTTACTGCCACTGCATTTTAATAGCGACCATCTTTTATAATTTTTTGCCTGTCTTGGTCATTTTATATCTTAAATATAAAGCTACCCAGATAAAAATAAAAAGAAATAAAAGAATGAGAAAATAACTGCTCATGACAGATGCTTTGTTTAATGTAAGTTTAAAAGTTATTTGGTCTTTATTTTTTTCGGGCATATCAGTTATTAATCTGATTTTATAAGCTGCATTTTTGTCAATCTGGAAATCTTTTGATTCAGACTCATTGGAATCAACGTAATCGTCTTCTGATCCTTCCTCTACATAATAATGAAATTCCTGAGCAATTTGCTGAACAACTTCATTGCTATCATTGAGAACCTCAAGAACTACAAAACATTCTGTTTCTCCGGCAAATTTTGCGCTTAATTTGATTGTGAATATCCGGTCTTTTGTGTCAACAGAAATTAATTCACCTGATTCGTAAGTTAAAATTGTTCGGGCAGAATCAGGATGTATTGCAGGGCTTTGTGTTTTTACAGGAGCGGGCTGCATTTTTTTTAAGGAAGTTTGTTTTTGAGTTTTTCCTACAGACTGTTTTTGCACAACGGCTTCCGGCTGTTTATCTGAAACTATTTTGAATTTACCGCAATCGGAACAGGGAAATTGTTGTGTTAAAAAATCATCACCAGAATTATACAGGGTATAAAAAAAACACAGTAGCACTGCTATGCAAGCTATAAAGAATAAGTTTGCAGTGGTCTTTCTTTTTTTCTTTTTAATTTCTAATTCATTAAGCTTTCCCTTTATTTCTTCTTTTCTTGATTTTACAGTATCATCATCTTCAAATGCCTTTAGCATATCTGCATAAATGACCGGTGTTTCAGAAAAGAACTCAATTTCTTTTATTTTTCCTTCTGTATTTAGCCTGCTTTCTACGACATAAGCTTTTTTGCTTTTTTCGTACATTCCGAAGTGTACAGCATCGCCGGGCTTGATTTGATAAGTACTTTCTCCCTCAAAAAAGAGAACATTCGAGCCTCCATATTCAAGCAATTGTCTGTTCTTACCGATGTCAAAATCTTTTATATTCGAACCCTGATTAATGTTTGGAAATTTGGGAGTATAAGATCTGGATATAGCATAACCGGAAGCGTCTTCAATAACGTAAAAATACTGACTATCTTCGCTAATTAAAACCCATTCATCGTATTCCCAAGTTTCGGCATCCCATCCTGTTTCACCATCTTCAGCCCAGTACTCCATGTAATTACTTTGCCAACGGGTACGCCCGATAATCATGTAATGCTTACCGAAAAAATTTCCAATCATTCCAATACGCAAAAATGATTTAGGAGGAAAATCATTAGGTGGTTGTAATTGGTTTATTACCCGATATTCATCAGTGTTTGTGTCAAGTACTGCACCGCAAAAATTACAACCTACATAATTTGTGCGTTTTGCCATTACAGTAATTTCTCCGCCACAATTAGTACATTTCAATTGTTTGACGGTTTTTTTGCGGAATTCTTCTCTGATTTTACTCATTTTAATTTGAAATTTTTATATCAGATAATTCAATTACTTTACCAATATTGAGCGCTGTTTCGCCGGGCATGTATTCGATGCTTACCGGAAGACCCTCGCCATAAGAAATCCCGTCAATAAAGTCTGCCTGTTCTCCGGGTTGCACCTGAAATGGAAGTTCACCTTCGCCACCATTTACTTTGGCTGTATTTTTTTCAGCAATAAAAATCTGGCGCGTATTAATAGAAACAACTACGCCTACTGCAGATTCTGAAAACGCAGGAATTTCGCCTTTTATATTTTCTTTACTAAATAAAACATAATCGCCTTCATCTTCTTGAAGCCAGTACTCTTTGTCCCAGTTTCCATTAAGCACCAGAAGCCATTCATCCCAAAAACCATCTTCATAATCAAAGCGCATACGCCCGAGAACCTCAAAGGTCTGATCTTTTATTTTTCCTGTTTTTCCAACTCCAAGGACAGAGCCATAATCAGCAAGTACAACTTTATCTCCAACCGGAGTAAGCCCATCGTTTGTCAGATAAATATTCTGCCCGCAATAAGGACAGCCAACCATTTTGGAAAAACGGTATTTTAGCTTTAATTGCGCTCCGCAGGAGGGACAATTTATGGTTTTTTCTTCCATGCTTTATTGTTTATCGTTTTATTTATTATTTAATTTGAATTTTATCATTATCATTGTCATTGTATAATAATCGCTCCATGGAGCGATTCCACAATTCCAATTTCAATTTCAATTCTTAATTCAACTCACCCTCTCACTCTTGCCGTAACCTGTTCCGGAACAATTTTCATAACAACAACATTATTAATAGAAGGGGTATTATACTTGAAATCGTCTTTCCCCGTGTAATGTTTCATAATAATATTCATAATTTTAATTTTTTCATCGAAATCAGTAATGAATTCAACTTTTCCCATCAGAATTACACTTTTGAATGTCATTGAATAACTGCAAGCAACAGGCTCATCTACCATATAAAGCTCTGCTTCTGTTTCAAAGGAAACACAAACATTCGGATTTTTCTTTAATATATCCAATTTTCTACCGCTTGGAGCACAATGAAGATAAAGTGTTTTATTTTCATACCCGAAATTAAAAGGGACGACATAGGGCTTATCTCCATCTACCATTCCAACATGGCAGGTTTTAACTTCGTTTATAATCCCATCAATAATTTTATGATCAGTATATTGAACGTTTTTCATTTTAGAAGATGTTTTTACAAATCTACAAAAAATAAAAAAACAGACAAAATTTATTTTTTAACTGATAAAAATCAATACACAAAAAAGTTATTGTATTAATAACATTCTTATTTTTACGGACGTAATCAAAAAATATGTTGCAGGTTTAATGTTGCAGGTTTGAAGTTACGATCTCACAACCTTAAACCTTAAACAAAGAAAAGACTCAAATATTAATTAAATAAAATACAAAACTATGTTAAAACAAAAAATTCAAAAAATTCTTAATGACCAGGTCAATAAAGAATATTATTCATCAAATTTATATTTATCAATGGCATCATGGGCAGAGAATAAAGGTCTTGAAGGAGTTGCCAATTGGCTATACGCGCAGGTAGAAGAAGAGCGCATGCACATGCTTAAATTTTTAAAGTTTATCAACGAACGCGGTGGAAAGGCGATTGTTCCGGCTATCAAACAACCACCAATGGAGTTTAAAGATGTATATAATCTGTTTGATGAAGTTTTGAAGCACGAAGAATATATTACTGCTTCAATCAATGAAATAGTTGCTGAGTGTTTTAAGGAAAAAGATTTTAGTACGCACAACTGGGTTCAATTTTTTGTTACGGAACAGATAGAGGAGGAAAGCTCTGTAAGGCAAATTATAGATAAATTAAATTTGCTCGGTAAGGAAAAAAATAATTTATATTTGTTTGATAAAGACATTATGTCTCTACGCACTACAGGGGCAACTACGAATCAGTAAGTTTTATATTTATCAAAAATAGGCAGCTTAAGCTGCCTGTTTTTTTTCAGAGTACTTCTCCTGTCCAGTAAGGCAGAAACGGTACAAACAGACAGATTGAAAGACAACCGACTAAATTAACACAAAACCTTCAACAACATCTTTGTATCAAATTCTCGACATATTTTTTCTTATTTTCCACACAATATTGATATTTTTCAATCTATTCGGTTGGATATGGAAACCTGTTAGAATAGCAAATCTTGTAAGCCTTTTGCTTACATTGTTTTCATGGTTAGTACTCGGTATTTTTTACGGATTTGGTTATTGCCCTTTAACAGATTGGCACTGGAAGGTGTTAAGACATCTCGGAGAGGAAAATATCCCGTCTTCTTACATTAAATATCTTGCAGACAGAATTACCGGTTTTAATTTTGATATTGTTTTGGTAGATTATTGCACAGGATCTTTCTTTACAGTTGCTTTTATTGCATCTGTTTTTGTAAATATCAGAACATTAGTTAATAGAAAACAAAAATAGTAATCATTTATTTATTTTTCATTTTTAATCATTCCCGGTTGCTGTTTTTTTATAAACACTATTTCATATCGCTTGCTTCTTTCGATTCTGATACTTTTATGAGATTAATATAATTTGCAAAACTGTTTAAAATAAAGGGCTCGCCCCTAAATTCTATGTAAGTATCATCAGACGCATTAATCTTCAAATTTTTAATAACATTTACATAGGCTTCTGAATCATCTTTGGCATTTATGGTGCAATATCTGGTAAGTAAATTTTGCGCTTCAACTGCTGATTCCCCATTTACCGAAATAACCAGTTCATCACATACCCCATTTGCTTTCAGATAACTTTCGTCTTCAAGATTCGTTAAGAAATTGTCAACATTGGCATCTACAAATATTTTCGCCTCATCATATATATTTAATTTCAATAATTTATAATCACCTTTTAAAAAGAGTTTTCCTTGACCGAATACATTTATTTCTATACTTTTTGAGTTCGTGTTTAAAGTTATTTCTGCATTTTTTTCAAGATGTATATTCAAATTATTTATAGATGGCATAAAGGTTATCAGATGCTTACCTTTTACATATATATCATTAAGTTTTTTTATCGTAACAAACACATTGAAAATTTTATTTTTCTTTGTTTTTGCCGTGCTGTAAATCATCATGCAATTATCCAATAACTCTGCCTTGGTTTTTTCATGTGTTTCATTTGTAGATTCAATAATAACCAAAGGAGTCTCTCCATCTACAATAAAAACATCGTAATTGTTATTGAGGCAAAGACTGGAAAAATTACTGGTAGGAAATTCTTTTGAAAATACTTGCTCATTGCTTTTTTGAGCGTAGGTTTGATTCAGGCAGAGTGTCCATAGGCTTAATAATACTATACTTTTTATTAAACCGTTTTTTAATGTTTTCATAGGACTATATTTATTAAGTTAAACCTTTGAAATTGCGGTTTACAGTAGTTAGAAATTTTAAGACACAGTGATTTTTTTGTTACAGTGAACCGCTTTTTTTTTTGGTTCTTCGTAACAGGTTTAAACGGGCGGGTAAAATTTTTGTTTAATGAACCTGATTTATCTTTCTATACGCACATTCAGCTAATAAGTTTCATTAATTTAATTATTTTTGTGAAAATTATTTGATTTCTTAATTTTGTTATTTCCATTCTGGTGATGGAGTTCGCCATAAACTGCAATTGTGCTGATAACTCCTGCAATTTTATCTGTTTTTTTGATGTGCATTATCGTTTTCTGATTTTATGGAATTTATTATTATTAGTTGTATAATTTGAGAATAAGATATTGCACATAGGAGTAACACTTCGATGTCGCATAGCACCACAGGCAAGCTCAGTGTGGTAGAGTAGGAATAGGAATAAGAAAATCGAATTCTTTTTTTAATGAAATATATCAATGGATAAAATCATATTACCGGACAATCATAAAAGAGCATTGACTTCTGCCTTGTTTGTCATAGAAAAATTAGGCGATGAGCTTATTCATGATTTAGAATTTGCAAATAAAAAAGTGATAACACAGACAGAGCAGATAACCGATTTAGAGTCTTATAAGGAAAAGATTGAACGCATCAGAATGAACATAAAATATGTTTTTGAAAAATACAATCTCAGCCCAGGACTATTAAGTAAGGCTCAAATAATAAATTCACGTAAAACTAAAATGTGGGAAGTTTTATGTGATTCAAAAGCTTCAAAACTGAATGTTTATGGGCAATTCCCAATGCAATATCAAAATGAATTTGATGAAGATATTGAAGCACTTTTAAAACTTACTGAAAGCATCTAAAATGGAAATACTTTTAAAAGAAATAAAACAAATTTGTTCTGAATATCAATTATTGTCTTTGCAACAATTAATAATTTCTGTAGAAAATTTATTTTCAAACAAATATATTGATATAGCTGTATTCGGGCAATTTAAGACAGGTAAAAGTTCATTTATAAATAATTTTCTCGAAAAAAATATATTGCCAACAGCTGTTGTTCCAGCAACATCTGTTATTACAAGAATTTTTTATGGAGATACCGAAAGAGTAACTATTATTTATAATGATAAGCGAACAGAAATAATTTCAATAAATGATTTAGAAAATTATGTAACGGAATCAAAAAATCCCAATAATACTAAAGATGTAGCAATTGCAAACATTGAAATCCCTGAAATGAAAGCATTCCCAGGCTTGTGTTTTACTGATACTCCGGGAGTGGGTAGTATTTTTCTGCATAACACAGAAACAACAAAGATATGGTCAGATAATGCAAGCATTGCGCTTGTTTGCATAAGTGCTGAAAGACCTTTATCTGAATTTGATCTGAATTTAATAAGAGAATTAGACCGGAATTCGTATAAAACGCTTTGTCTGCTTACGAAAACCGATTTGTTTACAACAGAGCAAATAAACGAAATAACAAATTTTATTCAGACTTCTTTGTTCAGAGAAATCGGAAAAAAAATTGCCGTTTTTTACTATTCAATTTATAAAAATTCAGAAACATATAAGCAGAAAATAAACAATGAAATATGCCTTCCCCTAACCGTACAGTTTGACAATGAAATAGAAAAAATATTAAAACATAAAGTAATAACAATAACAACGAAATTGCTGAGTTATATTGAAATCACTTATACTTCTTCGTTAAAAACCGATGATGAAAAAATTCTATTGAAGAAAAAAATTCTTGACGAGAAGTTGAATACAAGCTATATTCAATATGAACTGCGTCTTATAACAACTGATTTCAAAGCGAATGTTCGAGACAAAATATATAAAATTTTAGAGCTATATCAACAAGACCTTATTAAGGAAATGCAAAAAGATTTTATTTTAAATTTCTCTGAATGGAAAGGAAATCTGAACGATTTAACTAAAATATTTGAAGATTGGCTAAAATCAGTTTTAACGGAAAGATTAAAGAAAATATTAGAAAAAGAAAAGCATCAATTTGAAAAAATTACAGAAAATATTAATAGTCATTTCAGTTTTTACACAAGACATCTAAAAGAAAGATTAAGTGAAAATATTTTCAGGGTATTAGGAATGAAGCTGGCAGTAGAAGAATGGAATCCTGAATTTCAACCCTTAAAACAACCTGACATTTCCGTATATAGAATTTTTGACAGCCATATAGAACTGCTCTGGTTTCTGTTCCCTATGTTTATTTTCAGAAAGATTTTTAAAAATCATTTTTATAAACAAATTTCCTATGAAACTGAAAAGAACATGCAACGGCTAACATCTGACATTTCTGAAAAAATAAATAAGTTAACCGATTTTAGCAAAGATGAAACATTAAAATACATACTTAATGAAATAAATACAATTGAAAATGCCTTGTCGGGAGAACAGAGTAAGAGCGAAGAGTATCAGTACAGGGCTGAGTCATTAAAAAAACATATTAAACGTATCAGCGAATAAATTTTTTTTTGCAAAAAAAATTGTTTTCATAAAATTCATTTCGTTATTTTGCGAAATACTTAAATGTGAAAAATATGAAACAGCTATTTATTTCTATTATTGTTTTATTTGTAGCCGGAATTGCTACAGCGCAACCTAAACAGAATGCAAAACCGAAACTTGAAATTTATTATTTTCATGCCACGCACCGTTGTTCTACTTGTATTTCTATAGAAGACAATACAAAAAAAGTATTGGATGAATTTTTCAAGAAAGAAATTGATGCATCTACTATAAAAATGTATTCTTATGATTGCGAAGATGCAAATAATAAAGATTTAGTGAAAAAGTATAGCGCTTATGGATCATCCTTGATTTTACAGAGCAATACAGGAAAATTGAGTATGGAGGATATTACTAATTTTGCTTTTCAATATTCAAAAAACAATCCCGAAAAGTTTACAAAAGGGCTTATAGAAAAGATAGAGAAATTTTTAAAATAAGATACCGAATCAATCATGTTAAATTCATGTTAAAAATTTGTTTGAACAAAATTCATTTCGTTATTTTACGAAATACTTAAATGAAAAAATCATTAAAATCATTAAACTATGGCAATAAATATTAAAATTCTCGGAACAGGTTGTCCTAAATGTAAGACACTTGAGGTGCTAACTAAAGAAGTAATTAGTGAAAATAATTTTGAAGCAGATGTGAGTAAAGTTGAAGATATAGTTCAGATTATGAATTATGGCGTTATGTCAACACCTGGTATTGTTATTAATGAAAAAGTAGCACTTAGCGGAAGAGTACCTTCTAAAGACGAAATAAAAAAATTAATAGAAAAACATATTAATGGCTAAGAAAAAAGAAATACCTGAAGATGTCAGGCAAATGGCTATTTATGCCAAAGCTATGAGCCATCCTGTGCGTGTGTACATTTTGCAAAAGCTTTCAGAAATGAATTCCTGTTGCTACAGCGGCGATATTTTTGAAGAAATTAAAGTGGGGCGATCAACTTTATCACAGCATTTAAAAGAACTTAAATTTTCAGGACTTGTTCAAGGAGAAATTGAGCCCCCCTACATTAAATATTGTATTAACAGGGAAAATTGGGACAAAGCAAAATCATTGTGCAGTAAGTTATTCGGAATTAAATAATAAAAAAAAATCAGAATTATGAAAACATTATTTTATCTTGTTTGTTTTAGTAGCTTTGCTTTAATAACAGCTTGCAACCAAAATGCAAAAAAAGAAGAAGATAGTAATAAAACAGCAAATCAAACAGTATCTGAAAATTTGAAATTACAGGTATTTTATTTTCATGTAACAAACCGTTGCGCAACTTGTAATGGAATCGAAGCTAATGTTAGAAAAGTATTAGAAACGAATTATGCAAAGGAAATGAGAAGTGGGGAAATAAATTTTAAATCGCTAAATGTTGACGAACAGGAGAATAAAGCTTTAGCTGAAAAATATCAGGCTTACGGTGCATCTTTGCATCTTGTGAAAATAGAAAAAGGACAAGAAAAGGATAATGACCTTACAGATTATGCTTTTACATTTTCGCGACCACAACCCGAAGTTTTCCTTAAAGGAATGAAAGATACAATACAATATTTTTTGAAGTGATAATTACAGGCTGACTTCGACTCCCTGCCTACCGGACAGGCAGGCGCTCAGTCAGCGGTTAAATTTGAAACATTAAATCTATAAATAAAATGAAAAAAATAGTAATAATCGCAGTTGTTTTATTTTCTGTAAATTTTTTCGCTTCTGCTCAGAAGGGCAATGCAATTGAAGTATTGTATTTTAAAGCAAATCTGGCTTGTTGCAAAGCAAAATCATGCAATGCTCTTGAAGCCGATGTTCAGAAAATTGTATCAGAAAATTTTAAAGATGGTAGTGTAGTCTTTAAAGAAGTTAAATTAGCGGACGAAGCCAATAAAGAACTTGTTGAGAAATACAAGGCACAGTCACAAACGGTTGTGATTGTTAAAAAGAAAAAGAAAAAAGAAACTGCTGTAGATGTTTCTGAGTTAATGAAAAATTATTTGCAAACACAAGACAAAGAAGCATTGCAAAAACAATTCCTTGCAAAAGTTGAGGAAGTAAAAAAGAAATAATATGGAATTTTTACAGAATTTATTAGATGGCAGCAATATGCCCTTGTTGTCTGCTTTTTTACTGGGTTTAATGACCGCTATCAGTCCCTGTCCTTTAGCCACCAATATTACGGCTGTTGCATTCATCGGAAAAAATATTGAAAGCAAGAAAAAGGTTTTTGTGAATGGAATAATTTACACATTAGGTCGCGCATTCAGCTATACTGTGCTTGGTGTGATTCTTTTCTTTGGTGCCAGTAAATTTCATGTAGCATCGTTTTTCCAAAGTAATGGAGAAAAATTTTTAGGTCCATTGCTACTTATTATTGGTATTTTTATGCTTGATTTTATCAAAATAAAATTTCCCGGACTTGGAAAAATAACCGATAAATTTCAGAATAGCGACAAGCAGGGGAGCGGATGGAGTGCTTTTCTAATGGGAGTAGTATTTGCACTTGCTTTCTGTCCCTATAGTGGTGTTCTTTATTTCGGTATGCTTATACCAATGACGGTTTCAAGTGCTTCAGGATTATTTTTGCCCCCGGTTTTTGCATTGGCAACTGGTTTGCCGGTAATTATTTTTGCATATCTAATTGCTTTCACTTTATCAGGAGTGGGATCTCTTTACAACAAAATAAAAACCTTTGAAAAATGGTTCCGTAAAGTGGTTGCAGTGATTTTTATTATAGTTGGTATTTATTATATCTGGATATTTTACATTCAAAAATTGATACAATAATTGAATACTTTTGGGAAAAGAATAAAAAAACAGTTATGCCACGAAAACACGAAAGCTCAAAAATACACAAATTATTATCCTTAGTGATATTTAGTGTTCCTGCCTGTCAGGCAGCTACCGTGTGGACACAAATATGCGAAGTATTTTTATTGAGGGTTTGATATTTTTTAAATATTATGCCTACTCTGAAAATTAATTAAACCTAATATATGACACGAATTTCACAAATTTAATATGCTGATGATTAGTTGTTTTTTAATAATTCGAGTAATTATTCACAAATTAATTGTTTTCTAAGGTGTTCATGAGGGCTAAAGCCATTCGTGTCAAAAATACTTTTTGGAGTTGACTTAATAAAAAAGATGGGTCCACACGGTAGCTGTCAGGCAGACAGGTTTGAGTTTTCGTGGCGAAAAATATACGTTTATCAGAAAACTTAATAATATATTTTTTATGAATTCATTTCGTTATTTCACGAAATACAATAATATAATATTATGGAAACAAAAAAAGAAGTAAAAATTTTAATTTGGATTATCGCAATTTTTGGAGTCGCCTTTTTTCTGCCGATAGATAGTGTACGCTTCAATACAGCTATAACAGCAACACTTGATTTAGCGAAATGGTATGCAAGAGAACATGTTGTACTATGTTTGTTGCCCGCTTTTTTTATTGCAGGAGTAATTTCAGTTTTTGTAAGTCAGGGAGCAGTATTGCGCTACTTTGGAGCTAATGCTAAAAAGTGGCTTGCCTATACTGTTGCCGCAGTTTCAGGAACCATACTGGCTGTTTGTTCATGTACGATTCTGCCTTTATTTTCAAGCATTCACAAACGTGGAGCAGGCTTGGGTCCCGCAATTACTTTTTTATATTCAGGTCCTGCTATTAATATTCTCGCTATAATTTTAACAGCCCGTATTCTAGGCTTTGAAATGGGACTTGCGCGTACGATTGGAGCAATTGTTTTTAGCATATTAATTGGACTGATGATGTCTTTTATTTATCGTAAAGAAGAAAAAAAGAAAAAGAAAGAGCAGATGAATATTACTCCTCCACCAGAAAAAAGACCCATGTGGCAAACATCATTTCATTTTTTCACATTGGTTTTAATTCTTGTTTTTGCAAATTGGGGAAGTCCTGCTGCTGACGATACATCTAGCTTATGGTATTATTTATGGCATTTCAAATGGTATATTACCGGAGCATTTTCTTTATTTTTAGCTTATTCATTAATCTATATTTTAAAAATAAAATGGCAATGGGTTTTGCTTTCTGCAATTGCAATAATTGCATCTGCTGTGCTTTCAACCGTATTTATTGAAAATGCAAAACTAAGTCCTCTCGTTCCAATGATTGTTGGTATAGCCGCTTTAAGTTTTATTACATTAAAAGATAAGCGCGATGATGAAAACAAAGAATGGACAATTTCATCTTGGGGCTTTGCAAAACAAATCTTGCCCTTGCTTGCGGTCGGAGTTGTTACTGCCGGTTTTCTTTTAGGTTCTACACACGATGGACAAACTATTGCCGGCGTTATTCCAAACGAATGGATACAATGGCTGGTGGGAGGAAATTCTATTTTCTCAAACTTTTTTGCATCTTTAGTTGGAGCATTCATGTATTTTGCAACATTAACCGAAGTCCCAATTTTACAGGGATTAATAACTTCTGGAATGGGTAAAGGACCGGCATTGGCTTTATTACTTGCAGGTCCCTCGTTATCATTGCCAAATATGTTGGTAATTCGTGGTGTTCTTGGAACTCAAAAAACGATTATCTATGTTGCATTGGTTGTGGTTATGGCTACTGTTTCAGGGTTGATTTATGGGGAAATGTTTTAAGACACGAACCTGCCCGAAGCAGGCGGGTTACACGAATTTACACGAAAAAATGTACTCGTAATATGTGTAAATTAGTGAAATTTGTGTCAACATGAAATAGTAAATTCAAATCTTAACTTTTAAAATTTTACAAAATGGGATTTATATCAGAATACTTTCCGGAATTTGCTCAGAAGTTTGTTGAAATAGACAAAATGTATGCAGAAAAGCGACACATTGACGAAAAAACGCATCAATTTATCTGCTTGGCATTAGCTATTAAAGGTCGCTCTGCTCCTTGTGTGAAGAAACATTTTATCGGAGCAACGCTGGCTGGTGCGACAATGGAAGAAATTGCCTACATTATTGCACTTACAGAACGTGAAAGCGCAGGCAATGACGACTGTTGGGTAAACGATGTATTGAGAAACTGTTTTGAATTTTTTATTTTAATCTGTTAAGCATTAATTTTGTCATAGCTAATTGAATCATCGCCTCACTTGTATCTGTGTTAAATTCATAATCTTTACTTAATCTTCGATAACTTTCAAA
>Ga0209417_1000492_pt1 | contig 92176 bp, 79 predicted proteins | sample RifGroF2_FD_184002 | JGI IMG/M metagenome (GOLD analysis project Ga0209417, IMG submission 184002) | Groundwater microbial communities from Rifle, Colorado, USA - Groundwater F2 (SPAdes) (version 2) | ecosystem: Environmental > Aquatic > Deep subsurface > Groundwater | place: Rifle, Colorado... | reverse complement strand
ATCCGTTTATCAATTATCGGTTTTATCCATCTGTATTTTTCTTCTTGTGGTGTATTTGGCATTGTTTTTGACATGCCCTCAGCCTACTTCTCTCCCTAAAAAGTGCAAAAGGTGTGTGCACATTACCACAAGCTCTTGACATTTTATAAATTATAGTTATAATTATGTCACTAAATATTTAACAATCAAAAAAATGAGAGTACTTCTTCCACTTGTATTAATGGCAACAGCTGTAGCGTGCGGTTCTTCGGAATCACAATCGCCCGATGTATTAAGCCCTGAATATTTACAGCAACAGCGACAAAAAGCTACATGTTCTCGGATACCATCTGCATTAAGAGGAGATGTGGACGCTTGTAAATCTTTTGATCCCGGTTGGTTAAACGGTTCGCCGGAAGCGGAGTGGGCAAGAACTGCAACGTATAATGACGATGTATGTTCAAAAGTACCAGGCTCAACTGCTCAAATTGATTATGCGTGCTCTAATATGCCGGTTAATGTTTGTTCATCTGATGAGGACGTGAATCCAACTTTAATTAGACTTTGTACGGACGTTAAAAGAGAATGTGAGAAAATGCAGGTTGCTCAAGCTAGACAAGGTGGCGTAGATCATAACACGGGATGCAAGATAATACCGGAAGCAAGTTTAAAGACAATAGTGCAGGCGGTCTGTAGTGAACCAACGGAACTATGTAGAGCTGTGCCAAGAGGAGATTCTACAGAAGACGTTCTTGCTATATGTGGAAGAATAGCAGTTGATTGTGGAAAAGCAGAGGCTCTAATTGGCTTATAAAATTTATTGCCTTTATTCTTCGTCTTCCTCGTCGTCATCATTATCTTCACCTTTTTCAAGCTTTTCTTTGCGTTTGCGCATTTTTGCAGCGTAGACTTTGTATTCGCGATATTTGTGATATAAGAAGTACATTAACCAGATTCCGCCTGCGGCTCCAATGCCTATCATTGTTTGATAGAAGATTTTTGTGATTGTGTCTTTTTTATAGAAGCCTGCGATGTTTCCGGCTAGTTTGTTTACATTGGATAAGTCGAGACTGCTTAAGCCGTTTTTGACTATGAATGATAATTTGAGAGCTTTACTCATTACGTTATCTTTTTTGCGCGTTGCATAAACCGTGACCGTATGTTCGCCATCTTCAAGGGCTTTTGCCGGTTTTACCGTGAATTCACCGGCAGGACTATCAGCAACGAGGGCAGAGGAGGAGAGCAAGCTTTTCCATGATGTGATAACTTCGTTGCCAAATTCGGTTTTCCCTCTGATGGTTGGCAATGAAGAAGTCGTTATTTTGAAGCCGGATTTTAGCATTTCTTCTGTCAACGTCATGCCTCCGAATGATAATAATTCCGGTGGTTCAATGTTGATCGCGCTGTTTATTTCAATGCTTATTGGAGCCGATGAAATAACTTCTGATTTTTTTGAATCAAATGCTTTGGCGAGTAATAAGTATTTTCCATCCTTAATTGGGTCTGTTTGAGCATCAATCATATTGGAAGCGCTTGCTGTTGCGCTTGCTATTACTTTTTCTCTACCAAATGAGTTTCTGACATATATTTGTACGAGTGTATTTGATTTTGCCGTTCCTTTGACGTAGAAAGAGGAGCTACCAATAATTTGGTCTTGTGCGATATTTGTTATTGCGAGTAGCACGCTATCTATTGAATTGAATTTCAAAGGGTCCGTGTGCATATCAAGAACTTCTTGGCCATCCGTGAACGTATCACCATCTGTGTCAGGTTTTTTTGGATCAGTTCTATATTGATATTCCATTTTATCGGATAAGCCATCGTTATCAGTGTCTTGTTCTCCGTTTTCAACGACGATTTTGTTTTTTGTTTGCCAGTCATCTGAAACACCGATGCCTTTTGTGTCTTTTGGATAATCAAGAAGGTCAAGAGGGTTTGTGTTTGCCGCAATTTCAATGTTATCCGAGAATCCGTCACCATCGGTATCTTGTTTTGATGGGTTTGTTTTATATTTTTTCACTTCATCGCCGTCTTTGAGAGTATCGTTATCCGTGTCTATGCTTAATGGATTGGTTTTGTATTTATTTATTTCCTCTCCATCTTTTAATGTGTCGCCATCCGTATCGGCTTTTTTTGGATTGGTGCTATAGATTTCCGTTTCCATTATATCCGTTAGGCCATCTTTATCCGTATCCGTAGCGATGTTGAATTTAATATTTTTTTGTTTTGCATATGCTTTTGCTTTTTTCATTATTTCGTTAAAGTCGCCTTTTAAAAGATATGAATCAGGTCTAAATTCTGCGGTTTTGGAGCAATCTATGAGTTTTATTTCACATGCTGAATTGGCAACTTTTGGTATCCAGCATTTTGTGACATTGTTTGCGAGGTCTTTAAATGGAGTTTTTTGAGCCATTAAAGCTTCTTCGCTTCCTGCGGCTATGATTAATTCTTCGCACGTTTCAGGCTTGATAACTTCAAGCGCTATTAATATGATTTTTATAGCTTCCGATCTTGTTACCGCGGCATTTGTTTGGAGTTCTTTGTTATCTTTTTCCGTGAAAACACTCGTGAGTCCAAGTTGAGAGGCGACGTCAAGTTCTTTATTGTTTGTTTCCGATTGGCTAATGATTGTTGATGTTCCGAGGCTTAACATGTTTAAACATTCTTCTTTATTTTTACCGCAAGTTTCAAGATAGTCTTTGCGAGTATTTTGAAGATCGAGATCGTTTACAACATACGCAAGGAATTCGCCGCGCGTGAGGGCGTCTTGCGGTATAGCTATTTCTTTTTTTAAATCTTCAATCTCTTTTTTAAGATCTTCTGCGGTTACAACCATTTGATTAGTCTGATCGTTTTCACTTGTTCCCGTGCTTGTTTCTGTGTCGCTACCGGTGTCATCGTTGTCAGTTGTTGTGCTTGTGCACGTGTTTGTTTCCAATGGTTTTGAGATTGTTGTTCCGCACGTGTTTTTATCTGCGCAGAATCTGGATTTTGAATTATTTAAGCATTCGCTCCATTCCGTGCATATCCAGAGTTCACCGCATGGTGGCGTGCAGGTTTGTGTTTCCAATGGTTTTGAGATTGTTGTTCCGCATATATTTCTGTCTGTGCATACTCTAATTTGATTTCCCGATGCGCCGCACGTTGACCATTCTGTGCATGCCCAGTTTTCGGCACACGATTGTATGACATCGCAAGTTTGTGATTCGGTTATTATGTTTGGAATTGAGCAATTGTTTGAATCGGTTTTTGTGCGTGTTTGGTTTCCGCTTACGCATGTGCTCCAGTCGCTATATGTATAGTTTGGTGTGCAGGCTGTTGTGCATGTTTGCGTTTCTATTGGCTTGTCTGTTATTACACCGCAAAGATTTGAATCTGTGCATGTTCTTGATTGAGAGCTGTTTGCGCAAGAATTCCATGACGTGCATGTCCAGTTTGGCGTGCATGGCATTACACACGTTTGATCTTCTGTTATCGAGCTTACTCCCGGGCATCCGTTTGAATCCGATTTTATACGCGTTTGATGTCCGGCTGAACATGTGCTCCAAGCGGTATATGTCCAAGTTGTTGTGCAGCCTCCACTGTCGGGCGTATTTGTTAATGCTGTGTTTGACGCTCCTGATAAAGCGGTTTCGGTTTCCGAATCATTTCTTGCTTTAACTTTGAATGTGTAACATATCTAATAGCTTAATCCGGATATTGCTATTAGATATGTTTCATTACCGTCTTCACTTTCCCATGCGGATTTTGTTTTGAAATATGCGCTTGTTCCAAGTTGGTAGTTTGATTGAACGTATTTTAATAAAGTTGGTTCATATATTGCATATTTTGTTGCATTTGTATTTAACGTGTCGTTAATTGTGAGCGCTAATTGTGACGTTGAGTTCATTGTTGCAAGCGTTGGCGCGCTTGGAGTGTTTGCAAGATTGCACATTGAGTTTGAAAGTGCTCCAAATTCGGTTTCTGTTTCGGCTGTACTTTTTGCTTTTGCCTTGAGCATGTAGCAGGAATTTCCGAGAGAGATCCCTGTAATTGTTATTCCATTGCTTGCGTTGCCATCAACTGCGTCCCATTCAGTGTTTGTTTTCCAAACAGCGGTGTCGCTCGTTAACGTTCCGGTTTCACTTAAATATTTTAATGAAGTAGGGAATTGAATTGCATATTTTACACTTGATGAATTTGAATTAGTGTTGAGATTGAATCTGAAAGACGTTGTTGTCTCGGACGATGAAACGATGGTTGGTGTTAACGGAGTGTTCACCAGCGTTGTTGTTGTAGTCGTTACCGGTGTTGCTTCAACTCCACCACCGTTTTTAACTTTAATTTTAATGTAATAAGGCGTGTTTGTTGATAATCCGGTGACGAGTTTTCCGCTGATTCCTCCCCAATCATTATATGTTTGCCATATCGCTGTTTCGCCGAGGGTTCCGTCTGCTTGGACATATAACGCGTCTGTGAACGTGTCATTTGTTGCGAATTGCATTGCAAAGAGCACATAGCTGTCGTCATTAAAGCCGGAATCAATTTCTACGTTGACACTTGTTGTGTATGGAGTTATATCCGGCGTTCCCGGTGAGTTTGGTAATGTGTATGCCGTTGTTGTTGATGTGTCCGTTCCAATATTGTCACAGTTTTTTGCTTGTACAGCCATTAAATACGTACCGCCCGGTGTTAATTCCGAAACTGCGAATGTATTTGTTGAATCTGCCGTGAACCATCTTTCCGGTTCAGAGAAGGTGCCTCCTTCATCCAGATACATCCCTATAGATCTTACTGTGTAATATGTGCCATTTGGATTGCTATTTTTGTCTATTGTTACATCAAATGTTGTTGTGGTGATATTGCTGGCCGATATAGCGGGCGTGTTTGCTGCAGTGCATGCCGTTAAGTCGACAACTGCGCTTTCCGTGCCTTCTTGGTTTCTTTGTTTAACGTGATGTATGAATTGTTTGTTTGGCGTGAGCGATGAGTGCGTCCATTGATATCCTGTGAATTCACCGTTGTTCCAATTCGAGAAGCTATAATATCCGCCCAAATCTTCCGGAATCGAATAACCATAGAAGAAATATCCCGATAAATACGTTGAATCGTTTGTAAATTGATCAACTGAGAATGACATACTTGTTGAATCGATCGCTGTAGTTTGGAAATTCGATGGTGCGTCAACTGCTGTGTATGCCGTTGAAGTAGGGCCTATTGTTTCAACTTCTTCGTTGTTTCTTGAAAGTAATCTTATTGTGTATGATGTATTTTCTGTGAGGCCGGTTATTGTTGGCCCTGTTTCTCCACCCCACTCTGTTCGTGTTTGCCAGGTTGCCGGTTCGCCAAACGTGCTGTTTGTTTGTAAATATTGTGTTCCGTTTTTGATTGCATATTGTGTGCCTGCTGGATTTCCATCAGATGTAAGAGGGATTCTGAATGATGTTGTTTGAATGTCGCTTATAGTTAAAGAAGGGACTATCGTTGCAAGGGTTGTGCGATATTCTGCTGTGCCAAAACTTGTTTCCGTGCTTTCACCGTTGCGTGCTTTTGCTTTAATTTCATATGTTGTGTTAGGACTTAATCCGATTGCCATTTCGGTTGTGTCCCATGTGGTTTTTGTATTCCATTCAGCTGAGTCATAACGACTTCTATCTGAATGTAGATATTGAGTTCCAACCATGATTGCATATTCTGTGTTGCTTGGATTTGTTCCCTCAGAAGTTATAGAAATTAAGATGCTTCCTGATCCCGTTGAGCTATGCGTTAGATCAAACCCCGTATCCGCTAATGTATAAACAGGGGAGCATGTTGCGTATGCGGAATTTCCGGTTTCTCCTTTTGCGCGGACGCGGAACCAGAGTTGGTCATTGGTTGATAATGAACTTGCGTCATATGAAACCGTATTTGCTGCGATTAAATTATTAACGGTTTCATAGTCTGTGCCGTTTGTTGATTTTTCTAAATCAAAATATGTTTCGTTGTTTGAATTGTCTGTCCAACCAATCGTCATTCCGGATGAAGTTATATTTGAAGTTACGCATGCGGATGGTGCGGTTGGAGAAGGGGATGTTGCGGTGAAAACATAGCCCGAACTTGGTGTGAATTCACTTGGCAAGTCGCTATTATCCCAAGTTTTTAATCTTGCATAATACATTTGGCTTGCTACGAGAGGAGTTGTGCAGCTTGTGTCATTATATGCAATCGAACTTGTTGTTCCCAATGTTTTTTCCGTATCACATATATTTGATTCGAATCCGTTTGATGATGAAACTTGAATTTGATATGCGGACTGTGTGTCTGCTTCGTTTCTGTCGCTGAACGTCCATGAGAACACCGGATTTGTGCTTGATGTTGCGGCGAAAGATGTTGACGTTGGGGCGACGTTTGAGTTTGGGGCGAATTTTTGGATAAGGTTGGTGGTTTGATCTGCTATATAGACGTTCTCGCTTGAATCAATCGATATGTCTAACGGGAAGCTTCCGATTCCATCTGACCATTGAGTTATATATGTTCCATTTGAGTTTAATTTTTGTATGCGGCCGTTGTGGTATTCTGAAATATACATATTTCCGCTTGAATCAACGGCTATGCTAATAGGTCCATCGAATTCTCCATTTCCGCTTCCTTGGCTTCCCCATTGAGTTATATATGTTCCGCTTGAGTCGAATTTTTGAATACGGTCATTGTCGTAATCTGCTACGTAAATATTCCAGCTTGAATCAATTGCTACGCCTTGTGGCCTGTTGAATTCTCCACTTCCACTTCCTTGGCTTCCCCATTGAGTTATATATGTTCCGCTTGAGTCGAATTTTTGAATACGGTGATTTTCCGTGTCACCTACATATACGTTATTACTTGTATCGATATTTATTCCAATAGGTCCATTGAATTCTCCACTTCCACTTCCTTGGCTTCCCCATTGAGTTATATATGCTCCGCTTGAGTCGAATTTTTGAATACGGTTATTTTGATAGTCTGTAACATATGCATTCCCGCTTGAGTCAATCGCCATGCTTCGCGGGTAATTGAATTGCCCATTTCCGGTTCCAAAACTTCCCCATTGAGTTATATATGTTCCGCTTGAGTCGAATTTTTGAATACGATTATTATTTGTGTCTGTCACGTAGGTATTTCCACTTGAATCAATTGCTATTCCTTGTGGAGACGATGATGCAAATTGCCCATTCCCACTTCCCTCGCTTCCCCACTTCGTGTCAAACCTGTACGGTTCAATTACCGTTGTGTCTGTTGTTGTACTAGGGGAGCAAGTTGCATAAGTTGAACTGCCGCTTGTTGTACTTGTTGCTTTGACGCGAAACCAATATTGTGTGTTGTAGTCAAGATCGCCAACGCCTTTTGCGACTATATTTGCAGGTATTGTGGATGAAACAACTTCATAGTCTGTGCCGTTTGTTGATTTTTCGAGAGTGAAATTATCTTCGTCGCTTGAATTGTCTGTCCAGTTAACGGCGACTGATGTGCCGGTTATGTTTGAAATTGTACAAGCGGAAGGTGCGGTTGGCGGTACAACAGGTAAGAATTTTTGGACATAACTTTCTGACGCAGAGTTTCCGGCTCCCAATACGTATATATTTAAATTTGAATCTATTATCAGATCCATTATCCAATTAAATTGTCCTGTGCTTGAGCCTGAACTTGGCCAATGTCTGTTTATGTAAGTTCCATTTGAGTCGTATATGTAAAAGCCTGCATAACCTGAATACCATGCTCCTCCACCAACGTATACGTAGCCGTTTTTGGCTGTGATTGATGATGGGACGCTCATTGATGATAAACTCCATTGTCTTAAATATGTGCCGCTCGAGTTGAACGCTTGTATTCTACCGGCTGACATAACGTATAAAGTGTTATCGTTTTGATCAATTGATATTTTGTTGCCGTAGCCGCTAAATTGTCCGTCACCTGTTCCTTCCGAGCCTATGTTTATTAATTTCACTCCCGCTGAAGTAAATTTTTCAACTCCATAAATAAATCTGTTATATACGTATATGTTATTATCGCTATCTATTGTCATACTTTCTCCTTCGCCCCATTCATTTGGAGAATCAAGTTCCAAATTCCACTGAGTTGTATATGTTCCGCTTGAGTTGAATTTTTGTATTCTTTTATTGCCTTTGTCTAAAACGTATATATTTTCACTTGAATCAACTACTACATCTCTTGGTGTGTTAAATTGTCCATCTCCCGTTCCATAACTTCCGAATTTTGATAAATAGGTTCCGCTTGAATCGAATTTTTGTATTCTGTTGTTTCCGGTGTCTGCGACGTATATATTCCCGCTTGAATCGACTCCCAGATTTTCCGCGCTATAAAATTGTCCATCTAAGCTTCGTCCATAGGTATTTAACGTTAATAGAATGGTGTCTCCTACTGAATTATATTTTAAATTTGAAGTATAAATGTTACCGCCGGCGTCTTTTGTTATACTGCCGGAGCCTATCGCGAGAGTTGTGAGCAATGTTCCGCTTGTATCGTATTTTTCAACATTTCCAACGCTTGAATTGCTGACGTATATGTTGTCACTGCCGTCTATATATATTTTATATGCCCATCCGCGTTCGTTTCCATCAAGTTGTAAAGTCCATTTTGTTACAAATTCTCCGTTTGAATTGAATTTTTGTACTCTGTTGTTCCACGTGTCTGCTACGTAAATATTTCCACTCGAATCAACCGCTACTCCTTGCGGATAATAGAATTGTCCGTCCGCCGATCCCGCCGTACTTCCCAGCGTTATTAAAAGAGTTCCGCTTGAATTAAATTTTTTAACCAAATGTGCGTTTTGATCTGCAACGTAAAAATTTCCACTTCCATCAATCGCTACCGCAACGGCCATGCTGAGTGATGATGCCGCAGACCCTATATAGCTTCCACTTAGAGAATATTTTCTTATATCACCGGCTTCCGGTACATAAATATAACCACCGGATATTGTATGTTGACCTCTTGGTAAATAATATGTGGAAAATTTACTTATATACGTGCCGCTTGAATCATATCTTTGTATGTAATGAGATGTGCCTCCACTTCTACTGACGCTTAGATATATATCTCCGGTATCGGGATCAATTGCCGGTCCATATATTCCGTTGAATTGATCGGTTTGCCAGTCTAGCCCAAATCGCAATGAATATTCATATGGGTCTACGGCTTGGGCTTCCGCTTGGTTTGTTTTGAAATTGATAGTAGTGCTTACGAAAAGGCTTATTAAAGCCAAAATCATCGCTCCTGTTTTAAGAGCGTTTTTAAATTTTTTATCAGTTAAAAATTTGGGCATACTGAAAGGGGGATAAATTGTGTTGCTTTTAATGATAATTTTAGCACAATATTTTTATAATTCAAAAGGCAAAGCTTAAAAGTCAAAACCACAAGCAATAACTCAAATCTGAAATCCGAAACAATAAAAAAGAGGGTCGAATTTCGACCCTCTTTATATAATTGTATTTTTATTCCTTGATACCTATGCAACGACTGTTTCTGATGCAACTTTTGCTTTTTCCGAGCTCATCATCTTTATTTCGACTTCAACTCCGGCAGGGAGGTTAAGGTTCGAAAGAGATTCGATGGTTTTTGGTGTGCATTCCGTGATGTCAATTAAGCGCTTGTGTGTGCGCATTTCGAACTGTTCACGCGCGTCTTTGTGTACAAAAGTTGATTTGTTGACAGTGAATCTTTCAATTTTTGTTGGCAAAGGTATTGGCCCTGAAACTAATGCGCCAGTTTTTTCCGCGATATCGATTATTAATTTCGTGGATTGATCAACGATTTTGTGATCGAAAGCGAAGATTTTGATTCTGATTTTCTGTTTTACTGACATAGTTTGATTAGTTTTAGGTTGTTAAAGGACGACGCTTTGCGTAATGATAAATTTTAATCAAGACGCGAGCGATTATATTTATTCAATAATTTTGGCTACAGATCCGGCACCAACTGTTTTGCCACCTTCACGGATAGCAAATTTCGTACCTTGATCAAGAGCGACAGGAACGCCGAGTGTGACGACCATTTTGATGTTATCACCGGGCATAACCATTTCAACATTGGCTGGAAGTTCAATTGTACCTGTAACATCTGTTGTTCTGACATAGAACTGAGGTTTGTAACCTTTAAAGAATGGTGTGTGTCTTCCACCTTCTTCTTTATTCAAGATATAAACTTCAGCGTCAAATTTTGTATGAGGCGTGATTGAGCCGGGTTTTGCGATAACTTGTCCGCGTTCAATTTCTTCTCTTTCAACACCGCGGAGAAGGAGACCGACATTATCACCTGCACGTCCTTCGTCGAGTAATTTTCTGAACATCTCGACTCCTGTGACGACGACTTTCTTTGTTGCTTTGATACCGATGATTTCAACTTCTTCATTGATTTTCACGATACCTTGTTCAATTCTACCTGTTGCGACTGTTCCTCTACCTTTGATGGAGAAGATGTCTTCAACCGGCATAAGGAAAGGCTTGTCGAGTGTTCTTGTAGGATCCGGAATGTAGCTATCGAGAATTTCTGAAAGTTCAATGATTGGGCCACAATTTGGGCATTCTTTCTTTCCGCAACCACAGTTCATAGCTCCAAGAGCTGAACCTTTTACGAAAGGAGTTGTGTCTCCAGGGAAGCCGTTTTTCTTAAGAATTTCACGTGTTTCAATTTCTGAAAGTTCTGCAATTTCCTTATCGGCGATATCAATTTTGTTCATGAAAACGACGATATAAGGAACGTTAACCTGATTTGCGAGAAGAACGTGTTCACGTGTTTGTGGCATTGGGCCGTCCGCTGCTGAGACAACGAGAATTGCACCATCCATTTGAGCTGCACCTGTGATCATGTTTTTGATGTAATCGGCATGACCGGGACAGTCAACGTGAGCATAGTGTCTTTTTGGTGTTTCGTATTCCTGATGTGAAGTCGCGATTGTAATACCGCGGGCTTTCTCTTCAGGAGCGTTATCGATCTGATCAAAGTTAATAGCTTTGTTGTTTCCGCCGAAAGCGGCTGCTAAAACTTTCGTGATCGCTGATGTAAGAGTTGTCTTACCATGGTCAACGTGGCCGATCGTACCAACGTTAACGTGCGTTTTCGCTCGATCAAATTTTTCTTTATCCGCCATTTTTTGTGTGGTTAATTGTTAATTTTATATATAAATTTTTTTTGCGAACTTGATTTTATCCAAATTTCTGTACCAATGCAAGCCCAAATTTGATTATTTAGTCTTCACTCCTGTTTTGTCTGCAATGATCTTTTCAGTGACATTGTTTGGAGCTTTGTCGTATTTTCCGAATTCCATTGAGTAACTTGCGCGACCTTGTGTCATCGAGCGAAGATCTGTTGCATATCCAAACATGGATGCGAGCGGAACGTATGCTCTGATGAATTTTGCCATACCGCGATCTCCACTTTCATAGATTTGGCCTCTTCTTGCGCTCAAATCTCCCATTACGTCTCCAAAATATTGCTCAGGAGTGACTGCTTCAACTTTCATGATTGGCTCAAGAATGCATGGATTTGCTCTTTTTGCACCGTTTTGAAAGCCGAGAGAAGCTGCGATTTTGAAGGACATTTCAGATGAGTCAACATCGTGATAAGAACCATCAACGAGCTCAACTTTAACGTCCACAACAGGGAATCCCGCCAAAATACCTCTATTAAGAGCTTCTTCAACGCCTTTTTTAATAGCAGGGACGAATTCTTTTGGAACTTTTCCACCAACGATCGAATCTTCGAATTCAAATCCTTTGCCTGCTTCATTTGGAATAAGCTTGAACACAACGTGACCATATTGACCATGACCACCTGTTTGTTTGACGTATTTTTCTTCGTGTTCGATTTCTTTTTGAATTGTTTCTCGATAAGCAACTTGAGGTGCGCCGACATTGGCTTCAACCTTAAATTCACGTCTTAAGCGGTCGACGATGATATCAAGGTGAAGTTCACCCATACCTCCGATGACTGTTTGAGAAGTTTCTTCATCAAATCTGACGCGGAACGTTGGATCTTCTTCTGCGAGTTTTTGAAGAGCAAGTGATATCTTTTCCTGATCCGCTTTTGTTTTTGGCTCAATTGCGATGTGGATGACAGGTTCCGGAAAGTTGATTGTTTCAAGTCTGATCGGATGAGATTCATCACAAAGCGTGTGACCTGTTAATGTTTTCTTTAAGCCAATAATTGCGGCAATATCTCCGGCTTTTGCTTCCTGAATTTCTTCTCTTGTATTGGAGTGCATGCGGACTAAGCGGCTGATTCTTTCTTCATCTCTTGTGACCGAGTTGAAAACGCGGCTACCGGAAGTGACTTTGCCGGAATAAACGCGAAAATATGCGAGTCTTCCAACAAATGGGTCTGTTGCAATTTTGAATACGAGTGATGAAAATGGTTCTGTGTCTTTTGGTGATCGTAATTCTTCTTGTTCGGTATATGGATTCATACCTTTTGTAGGAGGAAGTTCAAGAGGGGATGGAAGATAATCAATAACCGCATCAAGCATAAGCTGTACGCCCATGTTTTGAAGAGCGCTTCCGCAAAGCACGGGATATAATTTATCCGCAACGGTGCCTTTTCTTAAACCAAATTTGATTTCTTCATTTGTTAATTCTTGTCCTTCAATATATTTTTGCATAAGGCCATCGTCGCATTCTGAAGCCTTTTCAATCATTGTGTGTCTGAATTTTTCAACTTGCTCTTTCATGTCTTCCGGAATCTCTATTTCCGTTTTGATTTCTCCGTTTTTACCTTCAAATCTATAAGCTTTTCTTGTGATAAGATCAATGATTCCGCTGAACGTGCCTTCCGCTCCGATTGGGAGTTGGATTGCGACAGCATCTTTGCTCAATCTTTCGTGAATGGAATCAAGGCTCATATAAAAGTCTCCACCCATTTTATCCATCTTATTGACGAATGCTAAGCGTGGAACATTATATTTATCAGCTTGTCTCCAAACTGTTTCGGATTGAGGTTCAACGCCCTGTGATCCATCGAAAACGACGCATCCACCGTCAAGAACTCTAAGCGAGCGTTCAACTTCAGCCGTGAAATCAACGTGGCCCGGAGTATCAATCAAGTTGATGCGATGATCGTTCCAGAAACAAGTTGTGGCTGCGGATGTGATTGTGATGCCACGTTCTCTTTCTTGTTCCATCCAGTCCATAGTTGCGGCTCCATCGTGAACTTCACCTATTTTATAGTTTCTACCTGTATAAAAAAGGACGCGTTCTGAAACCGTTGTTTTTCCTGCGTCGATGTGTGCGATGATTCCTATGTTTCTGTATTTATCCAGTGAAACTTGTTTAAAATCTTCTTGTTGTGCCATATTTTGTTGTGTTTAGTTAAAATAAGAAAGCGTAGAAGAGATTCTCTATAAAAGGCATAAAAATTCGAAATAAGAAAGCAGAGAACGTACGTTCGCCTAAGGCGAACTCCCGTTCAGAACTTCGCCAAGTGAGCGAACGCTTTATTTGCTTGTGCCATTCTATGTAATTCTTCTTTTTTCTTGAATGCTGTCCCTTGTTCCGTGAATGCCGCTAAGATTTCCGTTGCGAGTTTTTCAGCGAATCTTCTGCCTTTTGTACCTCTTGCCGCACCAATAATCCATCTAATTGCGAGGGATACTTGTCTTTTTGGAGTTACTTCTGATGGAATTTGATAAATTGCACCACCAACTCTTTTTGGTCTGATTTCGAGTTGAGGTTTGATATTTTCAAGTGCTTTTAAAAATATTTCTTGTGGATTTTTGCTTTCTTTTTTACTAATTATTTCAAGCATATCGTTGAACAATCTTCTTGCAGTCGTTTTCTTGCCCTGTTTCATTATGCAGTTTATGAATTTTTCTTGTAACGGGCTTGAATTTTCCGGGATGTAGTAGACTCTTTTTTGTGGCATATCTTTTTTAATTTACAAGTTACAATATTACAATTTACAGTCAGTTATCAATTTATAATTTACAATTTTTAACTTATGGTTAAGCCTTTGGTTTCTTTTGGCCGTATCTTGAGCGGCTTTGTTTTCTGTTCTGTACGCCTTGAGCGTCAAGACTTCCGCGAACAATGTGATATCCGACACCCGGCAAATCTTTTACGCGACCTCCGCGGACAAGAACGATTGAGTGTTCCTGAAGATTGTGTCCTTCTCCCGGAATGTATGCAACAACTTCTGTGCCATTTACCAATCTAACTTTTGCGATTTTACGCAAGGCGGAGTTTGGTTTTTTTGGCGTCATTGTCGTTACCTTGAGACAAATGCCTCTTTTAAAAGGCGACATTAAAGGAGTTTTTTTATTCTTCAAGCTATTCCATGTTCCGAATAACGCAGGAGAGTTGCTCCTTTTTGAAGGTTTTCTTCTCGGCTTCTTTATCAGTTGATTTATTGTTGACATTGCTTGGTTTTGTAAAAATGCTTTGAGATTTTAACTAAATTGTTTTGCTAATGCAAGGGAAAATTTGATTATTGTAAGTGAATTGATAATTGATCATTAGATTATCGGGTACAATGTTGAGCTCTCGTTATATTTCTTCAACATTTCAGGATAATTTTCATCGTCTTGCAGTGATTTCTTCTTTAAGCCGTGCTTGGTTTCGGTCATTACTTTCTTTTCCATTTCCGCAACGTCTTCAGGATGTTGCTTTCTATATGTTTCTCCGGCCGGAATCAATTTGCCGATGATAACATTTTCTTTAAGACCGTTTAATGTATCCACTTTTTTCGTTACAGAAGCTTCAACCAAAACTCTGATTGTTTCCTGGAACGATGCGGCGGAAAGCCAGCTTTCCGCATAAAGAGCAACGCGAGTAAGACCAAGTAAAAGTCTTTCACCTCTGCATGGAGCTTTGTTCTTTTTTGCAAGTTCTCTATTTGTATTGCTGTATGTGATGTAATCAATGATTTCACCGGGCAAGAATTCGCAATCTCCGGCTTCCATGATTCTGACTTTTGAGAACATTTGTCTTACGATAACTTCAATATGCTTGTCGTTAATCGTTTGACCATGCATTGCGTAAATGTTTTTTACTTCATTCAAAATATATTTTTGAACTGCGTATAAGTCTGTTAAGCGCATAAGTTCGCGAAGGCTTAAGTGACCGCTGCAAATAGGCATTCCTTGTTCGATGAGTTGGCCGTTTTTGACTTTCAAAACTTTTCCAAATGGAATTTCGTAAATTTTTTCTACAGGGCCTGATGTTGTTATTTTGATGCCGTTTAATTCGATTGCCGTTACTTTTCCATCAACATCACTTTTAATAACACTCTTATTTTCTTCGCTTTTTGCAATAGGTTGTCCGGCTTTTACTTTATCGCCTTTTTTAACCAAGACGTCTGTTTGTGCCGGAATGTAAAATTCTTTTTCAATTGGTTTTTCGGAATCGATCGTTACTTCAAATTGGTTTCCTTTATGATGAATTTTAACTTTTCCCGGAATTTCAGCTAAGATTGCAGGATTTTTGACCGATCTTGCTTCAAAAAGTTCTTCAACACGCGTGAGACCTTGTGTAATATCTCCTTCACCGGCGACACCACCCATGTGGAACGTGCGCATAGTGAGCTGTGTTCCAGGTTCACCAATGGATTGAGCTGCAATGACACCGATTGGAGTTCCAATTCTTACGACTTCGTTTGTTCCGAGATCTTTGCCATAACATTTCACGCATATACCACCTTCTGTTTGGCATGTGATGACTGAGCGAATATAAACTTCATCAATCTTGTGTTTGTCGATTTTTTCCAAAAGATCGCTTTCAATTTCTGTTCCGGCCTCTGCGATGACTTCACCCGTTTTTTCATTTACGAGCGGCTTTGTAAGGATTCTTCCATAAAGTCTTGTCAAATATGGTTCACCAATAACTTCGCTTTCTGTGCGTGTTATTTTGTGTGCAACTTTTGTTCCGCAATCATATTCTTTGATAACGATATTTTGAACAGTATCAATTAAGCGTCTTGTAAGATAACCGGCTTCAGCTGTTTTAAGAGCAGTATCGGATTTACCTTTACGTCCACCGTGTGTGGCTATGAAGTACTCAAGAATCGTGAATCCTTCTTTTAAGTTGGATTTGATTGGGAGTTCAATTGTTTTACCGGCCGGGTTTGCAACGAGACCTTTCATACCGCAAAGCTGTGTGACCTGTCCCCAGTTACCACGAGCACCTGAGTCAATCATGTAGTGAATGTTGTTTTCATTCTCGATGACGTTCGTGAGCGTGTTTGTGATTTCCGCTTTTGCTTGTGACCAAACTTTAACAGTATTTACATATCTTTCATCGTCTGTGATAAGACCATACCAATATTTATTGTTGATCTTCTTAATTATTTCATCTTTTGCTTCAATAATTTGTTCCTTTTCTTTTGGAATAATCATGTCTGAGCTGGCGATCGAAATACCTGATTTTGTCGCATAATAATAGCCAAGTTTTTTCAAGCTATCTGACAAAATTGTTGTTACTTCGTTGCCGTATTTTTCAAATGCTTCCGCAATGAGTTTGCTTAATTTTTTCTTGCCCATTGCCTCGTTGATATACATGATTCCTTCCGGAATGAATGAGTTGAAGATGAGTCTTCCAAGGCTTGTTTCAATGATTTCCGGCTTGCCGTTTTTATTTACATCAACGCGTGCTTTGATTTTTGCTTGGATGTGCAAGTGATCCATTTGATGTGCGATCATTGCTTCTTCAAGGCTTCCGAATACCATGCCTTCGCCCGGTTTTTTCTCAACCATTTTTGTTAAATAGTAGCAACCAAGAATGATGTCTTGTGTTGGGGCAATTGTGGGATGTCCATCTGAAGGTTTAAGAAGATTTTTATTTGCTGCAATAAGTTCTTTTGCTTCAATTTGTGCTTGTTTTGAAAGGGGAATGTGGATGGCCATTTGGTCTCCATCAAAGTCGGCGTTGAATGCGGCACAAACGAGTGGATGAACCTGGATGGCTTTACCTTCAACAAGTACAGGTTGGAAAGCTTGAATACCAAGTCTGTGAAGCGTTGGAGCACGATTGAGAAGAACATAATGATCTTGCGTTACTTCTTCAAGAATATCCCAAACTTCTTTTCTTCCGTTTTGAATTAATTTTTCAGCATTTTTGATGTTGTGTGCGTGTCCGTCTCTAATGAGTCTTCCGATTACAAATGGTTTGAAAAGTTCAAGCGCCATTGTTTTTGGAACACCACATTGATTGAGTTTTAATTTTGGACCAATAACGATAACCGAGCGACCTGAATAGTCGACACGTTTACCGAGAAGGTTTTGTCTAAAGCGACCTTGTTTACCTTTAAGCATTTCGGAAAGTGAGCGTAATTTTCTCTTTTCTCCTGTTGAGAAAACTGTGCGTCCTGTTCTTGCGCTGTTGTTTAAAAGTGCATCAACAGCTTCTTGAAGCATACGTTTTTCATTGCGGCAGATAACTTCAGGAGCGCCGATTGCGATAAGTCTTTTTAAGCGATTATTTCTGTTGATAATTCTTCTATAAAGATCATTTAAATCTGATGTTGCAAAGCGTCCTCCATCAAGTTGAACCATTGGGCGAAGATCTGGAGGAAGAACAGGCAAAACAGTCAAAATCATCCATTCAGGCTTGATGTCGTTTTTGAATAAGCCACCAATCAATTTGATTCTTTTTAAAAGTTTTTTCTGTTTTTGACCGCTTGTTTTTTTAGCTTCTATGTTTGTATCTTTCAAGATTTTTTCAAGATCCAATTTCGCAAGTAAGTTGCGGATTGCTTCTGCGCCCGTCTCCGCTTTGAAGATATGTCCAAATTTAACAGACATATTTCTATATTCCATTTCAATGTAAATTTTGCCGACTTTGATTCCGTCGAGCTCTTCTTTTGCTATGGAATGTTGATGGTCGAGTTCTTCAAGTTTTGTAACGAATTCTTTTTCAACTTCTGAACGCTTTTCCAAATCTTCAACTGCTCCAATTGCTTCTTTGGCTTCGTCTTGAATGCGTTTTCTGTGTGATTTGTATTCATTTTGAAGCTCTGCTTTTGCTGTTTCTTTGGCTTTTAAATCAACTTCTGTTGCAATGTATGCCGCGAAATAAATAACCTGTTCAATCGCTTTGATTGGGAGGCCAAGCAATAAACCGACGCGGCTTGGTGTGGATCTTAAATACCAAATGTGTGAAACAGGAACAGCAAGTTTCAAGTGTCCCATTCTTTCACGTCTGACGCTTGATCTTGTGACTTCAACTCCACACTTTTCACAGATGACGCCTTTGTATCTGATTCTTTTATATTTGCCACAATAACATTCCCAGTTTTTTGTAGGGCCAAATATTTTTTCACAGAACAAGCCGTCTCTTTCCGGTTTTTGCGTTCTATAGTTGATTGTTTCCGGTTTTTTTACTTCGCCATGTGACCATGAAAGTATTGTTTCCGGTGATGCAACTGATACCGTGATGGCATCAAAATTATCAAGAGTTGTTATTTTTGGAGCATTTTCCATAGATATATTTTTTAAAGTTTTTTAGTTATTTATTATTCTTCTTCGACTTCCGTCAATGGTTCTTCCGGCAATCCAACCGCAGTTACAGAACCTTCAAGTTCTTCGAGTTTTTCTGTAACTTCAGGTCCGATTCCGCCTGCCGCTGTTTCAATTGCGGCGGTTTCTTCGCTTAATGTGTATTCTTCTTCATCGCGCTGATCTTCTTCAGGCGCTTTTGTTTGAAGGAGAGTTACATCAAGACACAAACTTTGAAGTTCTTTAATAAGAACATTGAATCCTTCCGGTGTGCGTGGTTTTTTGATCAATTCACCTTTTATAATGGATTCATAAGCTTTTGATCTTCCGAAAACATCATCTGATTTGATTGTCAAAAGTTCTTGTAACATGTGCGCGGCGCCATAAGCTTCGAGTGCCCAAACTTCCATTTCTCCGAATCTCTGTCCACCATGTTGAGCTTTTCCTCCAAGAGGCTGTTGTGTAACGAGAGAGTACGGCCCGATTGATCTTGCATGAATTTTATCTTCAATCAAATGGCTAAGTTTAAGTATGTATGAAATACCAACCGTGACCGGATGATCGAATTTATCTCCGCTTTTTCCATCATATAAATCTGTTTTACCATCTTCAGGTAATCCCGCTTTTTTAAGTAAGTTGGAAATTGTTTCATGGCTTACTCCGTTTAATGCAGGTGTTGCAACTTTTATATCAAGAGTTCTTGCGGCCCATCCAAGATGTGTTTCAAGAATTTGTCCGATGTTCATACGGGATGTGACACCAAGTGGGTTTAATACGATATCAACCGGTGTTCCATCTGCCAAGAATGGCATGTCTTCTTCAGGAACAATGATTGAGATGACACCCTTGTTACCATGGCGTCCGGCGACTTTGTCACCGATTGAGATTTTTCTTGTTTGAGCAACTGAGACTCTAATTTGTTTGTTAACTCCGTTTGCAAGCTCGTCGCCGTCTTTTCTTGAGAACATTTGAATACCGATAACTTTACCTTTTTCTCCACCCGGGAGTCTAAGTGAGCTATCTTTAACATCGCGAGCTTTATCTCCGAAGATTGCTCTTAAGAGCCTTTCTTCTGCGCTTAATTCAGTTTCACCTTTTGGTGTGATTTTACCAACCAAAATGTCTCCTTCATAAACCGTGGCACCGATTCTGACGATACCATCTTCATCGAGATCATTAAGATGAGCTTCGCCAACGTTTGGGATATCACGTGTGATAATTTCAGGTCCGAGCTTTGTATCGCGAACATCAATTGTATAAGTTTCGATGTGAATCGAATCATATGTTCCTTTTCTGAGAAGTCTTTCGGAAATAATTACGGCATCTTCAAAGTTATAACCTTCCCATGATAAGTATGCGACCAAGACGTTTTGTCCAAGCGCAAGTTCTCCGTCTTCAATTGATGCGCCTTCTGCTAATACATCACCTTTTTTAATTTTCTTTCCCGCTTCTGTCGTTGTTCTTTGATGTAAGCACGTGGCTTGGTTTGATCTTTCGTAAACATTAATTTCGTATTTTACTTTGCGACCATTGTCATAAAGTACAACGATTTCATTTGCGTCTGCATATAAAACCGTTCCTGATTCTTCTGCGAAAATAACTTGTCCGGATGATCTTCCGACAACTTCTTCCATACCCGTTCCAACAACCGGAGCTTCAGGGCAGATAAGAGAAACGGCTTGGCGTTGCATGTTCGAACCCATGGATGCTCTTGTATTATCATCGTGCTCCAAGAACGGAATAAGAGCTGTTGTTTCGGAAATAATTTGTTTTGATGAAACGTCAATGTGCGTAACATCATTAATATGAGCCAATAAAGGATCTCCGCTTTTGCGTGCTGAAACGCGTGTTACTGTGAATTCTTTCATTTCATTCAAAGGGGAGTTTGCTTGAGCAATAATAAGTTCGCGTTCTTCGTCCGCATCATAATAATCCGCATCGTCTGTTACATATGCGCGAACTGCGACTTCTTTAATTTCGTTTGCGTATTTTGATAATGTATTTGCCGCTGCTTCTGTGATAACTTCACCTGCGGAGAAAATTGGATTTTTTCCTTTTGGTGGAGTGACTGTTTCTGCGGCCGTTCTTCCAATTAAGCTTTTTGGTTTATTTGGAGCTGTGTGAGCAACAGTTCTAAAAGGAGTTTCAATAAAACCATATTTGTTGACGCGTGCGTATGTTCCAAGATGTACAACGAGACCAATGTTTGGTCCTTCGGGAGTGGAGATTGGGCAGATTCTACCATAGTGAGATGTGTGTACATCACGAACATCAAAGGATGCACGTTCTCTGGAAAGACCACCCGGGCCCATAGCTGAAAGTCTGCGTTTGTGAGCTAATTCTGCAAGTGGATTAATTTGATCCATGAATTGTGACAACTGTGAGCTTGCGAAGAATTCACGAAGAGCCGCTGTTACAGGCCTTGAGTTTACAAGCTGTGTAGGTGTGACTGTTTCGGAATCCATGACGCTCATGCGGTCTTTTGCGATTCTCTCTGTGCGAAGAAGACCGATTCTGAATTTGTTTTGAACAAGTTCACCAACTGCGCGAATACGTCTGTTTGAAAGGTGATCAATATCATCCGGTCCAATCAAACCGTTATTTGCTTTGATTAAGTGTTTCAAAATTTCAACCATGTCTTTTGGTTGGAAAACGTGATTTTCTTTCACGTTTTTGATGTCCATGCCAAATCTTTTATTTAATTTGTATCTTGCGACAGGACCCATGTCATATTTTTTGTAATCAAAAAACATTGACTGGATAAGTGATTTTGCGTTTTCAGGAGTCGCGAGATCGCCTGGGCGAAGCTTCTTATATATTTGTTGATACGCTTCATCCATTGTTTTTGCAGGATCTTTTTCAAGTGTTAACAAAATATAATCCGGATTGGAAGGATCCGTTACATCCGCAAAAGCTTCAAGTATTGCTTTATCTGATTCATAACCCATAATTCGGAGCAGGGAAGTGATTGGGATTTTTCTTTTTCTATCGATTTTTACCGACATAACTCCTTTCTTATCCGTTTCAATTTCAAGCCATGCGCCACGTTTTGGAATTATTTTTGCGATTGAATACTTTGGAAGCGCAGGATTTTTTTGGAAAACAACGCCAGGGGATCTGACAAGTTGGCTGACTACGATTCTTTCAATACCATTAACAATGAATGTGCCTTTGTTTGTCATCAAAGGTATTGAACCAAGGAAAACGTCCTGTTCCTTAATTTCACCCGTTTCCTTATTAATAAGTTGCACGTGCACTTTTAAAGGCGCTTCGTATGTAATATTTTTTGATTTTGCTGTTTCCGCGTCATATTTTGGTGCGGCAACACTGTGGTCAATAAAGCGTAATTCGAGTTTTTTGGCTGAGAAATCCGTAATTGGATTGATTTCGTCCAAAAGTTCTTTGATTCCTTCATTAATAAACCATTTATAGGAATCAAGCTGAACTTCGATCAAATTTGGAATAACGATGTTTTGATCAAATCTAGGCGAAAAATACTCTCTATGACTGCTTTCTTTCAGAGGTTCGATTCCGGTTTTGAGAGTAGAGGATCTGACCAATTCATAATCGAGCTTTTTTTGCTTTGGCTCAATCTTTTTGGACGATTTCGTCGACTTAACCGATTTGGAAGATTTTGAAGACTTTGGGGCGACTTTTTTAGGGGTCACCTTTTTAGAAGCCTTGTTTACAGGCTTTTTTGTTGTTTTTTTAGGCATATGAAAAAAATAAGTTGCTAAGTTGTATGCCATTTTTTTCGCAACTCTTCTAAAGATTGATGGCGCTACTAATTATATTCATAATTTTCACGCTGTCAAATGATTTTTTTCACCCCATTCATATATGGCTGGAGAACTTTTGGAACATTTATCGTTCCGTCCGCGTTTTGATACATTTCCATAACGGGAATGAGGATGCGCGGAGAGGCGACGCAAGTGTTGTTTAAAGTGTGGCAAAATTGAGTTTTGCCTTGTGCATCTTTATATCGAAGGTTGAGTCTGCGGGCTTGGAAATCATAAAACATTGAGCAGGAATGCGTTTCGCCGTAACTTTTGCGGGATGGCATCCAGGTTTCAATGTCGTTTTTATAAACTTGACCTTGGCCCATTTCGCCGGTGCAAATCGCAACAACGCGATAGGGGAGTTCGAGCGCTTGCAAAACTTCTTCCGCGTTTCCAAGAATCAAATCAAACATTTTTTGGCTTTCCGCTACGTCGGCTTTGCAGATTATCACTTGTTCGACTTTTTGAAATTGGTGTACGCGATAAAGTCCGCGGGTGTCTTTTCCGTATGTTCCGGCCTCACGTCTGAAGCATGGTGAAATTCCGGCATATTTTTTTGGAAGATCTTTTTCCGTGAGAATTTCGTCTGCGTGATAAGAGGTGACTGCGACTTCCGAAGTTCCGATTAAATTTAATTTATCTTTATCAATTCTGTATGCTTGTTCTTCGCCGCCTGGAAAATATCCCGTGCCAATCATGGCTTTGTCTTCAACCAAAACGGGTACTGAAAATGGTGTGAATCCTTTTTTTGCGAGTGTATCGAGCGTGAACATAAGGATTGCCATTTCAAGTCTGACGCCGGCATTTTTCAGAAAATAATTTCTTGAACCTGCGATTTTTACGCCGCGTTCCGTATCGATCATGTCGAGCTTTTCTCCAAGTGTCATGTGGTCGAGCGGTTCAAAGTCGAATTTTTTTGGTTCGCCCCAAGTTTTTATTAATTTATAATCTTTTTCATCGTTTCCGGGTGGGCATTTTTCAGATGGAATTTGTGGTACCCAAAGAAGCAAATGATTGAGTTCTTCATCGATTTGTTTCAATTCTTCATCGAGCGATTTTTCCTTTGCTGTAAGCTCTTTCATGCGCTTTAAAATTTCTTCTTTATTTTCGCCATGCAGTTTTGGAATCTGTTCGGACGCGCGATTTTTTTCCGCTTTTATATCTTCGGTTTGCTTGAGAAGTTCGCGTTTTTGCTTATCCAGTTCGAGAAGTTTATCAACATCGACTTTGATTTTTTTAAGTTCCGCGGCGCGTTTTACGACGTCCGGATTTTCTCGTATGAATTTAAGGTCAAGCATATTTTTATATTAATAATTTATTGTTTGGTCAGGCTTTCCATCGCATTTTGTAAGCGATTTTTTTAGTTCGAGATTGTTTTTAATGAAGTCGTAATCATAGTACATTGTTGTTCTGCATCCTTCGCCAAAAGATCCTTCCATTTTGATGATTGTGCCATCGCGTTTTCCGAATGTTGTTGGCCAAACCAAGCATCCTTTAACGTTTTTGTTGTTTACGGTTGCTCGTATAAAGTTATTACTTGAAATACTGAAATTATAGATTGCGCCTGTTTGTGTGCATGCTTTATCCGGGCTGATTGCGTTTATTGTCAAAATTCCGCCGTTTTCAGAAAAACATGATTCTGATGCCGGATTTAATACTATTTTTAGTTCAGCTGCCGCGGCTTGCAATTTTGGATACCAGATTTTTGATGAATAGCTTGATAAGACTCCACAGCTTGCGAATTTAACGTCTGTTGCCGGAACCATTGGAGTTACGGTTTTTGTTAATTGAAATTTTGCTTTTTCCGCATCAGCCTTGGCTTGCGCTTCGGCTTGTTGTTGCGCTTGTCCCGGGATTGGAGTTACGCCTGCGGTTGGATCAACGCTTGTTGCATTTGGATCTTTATTTTCATCCAACTGGCTTATTCCTGCGGCAAGAAGCGTGTTTTGCGCCGCATTAAGTTGCGTTTTCAAATCATCCACTTTTTTCTCAAGATCTTGTTTTTCTTCTGCGTATGAAGGTTTCATGGAATAAGAAAGTCCACCTGCAATAATCGCAGTGATGACAATTATCGTCACTATTCCAAAAGCGCCCGATTGCCTTTGTCTATTCTCAACCATATAGAAAGAGGTTAGATTTTTTATGGCGCCGAAATTTATTGAAATTTCAGAACCGCGTTTATTGTATATAAAAAAGAGTGAGTTTGTCGAGAGGAATGTGAATTTGCGTGGGAGTTGCGTGTCGCGCTTTAACTTGGCGGCTGATTTTTCGCATTATATTTGTTGTAATGCTCTGCCACCCATTTATCCACTTTTTGCCATTTTTCAGTGGTTTTGTTTGCCTCAAGTTTGATTTTCCAGTTTTTTGGCGGCAAATCTTCGTTTTCAATCAAGCCATAGTGCGCCATTCTTTCGTGCGCTTTGCAAAGGGGAATGAGAGTATCTGGGTCATGCGTTTTTGTGAGTGCGAATCTCCATGTGTGATGCAGATATTTGTATTCTTTTGTGCAACCTGGAAATGCGCATGCGTTGTTTGTTTTAGCGAGTACGTATTTTTCGATTTTTGCCGGTACGTACCTTTTTGCGTTTTCTTGTGGGATTGGTTTTTTGGCTTCAATTTGCGTTTGATAGGTTTGCAGAAGTTTTTGCATAAGATCGTTCCAATTTCCCTGGCCTTTGAGTTTTTGAAGTTGTTCGGCTGTTTCCGGACTTAAATCCATTGTTATTTGTTCGGCACTTAAATCAGAGAATAAAGTTTGATTTTCGTAATAATTTTTTGAGTCGGCGCAAGGGGAGCTAAGCTCAGATTTTTTGTATTCTTTTGCATATGCTGCCAGCGTGTTTTTACTCATTCCCATAGCTTTTTCCGCCCAAAATGCTGCGGTCTCAGGAGTTGCAATATTTGCGATTGGACGAATTATTTCGATGCCTTTTTCTTCAACAACGCGTTTTAATTCCGGTTTGTCTTCAATTTTTCGCATTGCCCAAAGAGCGACATTAACCGATGCATTATTTATCCCGGCCAGTTTTGCTGCGTATTCATAAATACTACTGAATCCTTTTTTCTCCCAAATTCTATATTTTGCTATTTCCGGCAAAAGAATTGTGCATTTTCTTTTCCATTTGAGTGCATTTTTGCCATAAAAGACGAATTTTTGATGAAGATCTTTTTCGAGAATTTTTTGTGCATTTTGCGCTACATTTGTCATATTTTTTAGATTATGTTGTTGCTGATATTTTAGCTTAAACAAGCCAAAAAATCCAGATTAAATCTGAAAAATATGTTGCGAAAAATGAAGGTAGGTATATGCTCATCTTTTGGAATATAAAATTTATATTTCCGTATATCGTTCGGCCCATTTTGGCGTTTTTCTTTTCATAAATAAAAGAAAGACTCCAAAAATCCAGTATGCTATCGTAGTGACTATTATAAATATTGTTTCCATCTGTTTGCCGTTTAATATTTCATTTAGTTTTGAATATTTTATTGCTATAAATATAGGCGGAGTCATGAATGCTAAAAATGCCATGCGTTTATATTTTTTATTTGAAATTCCGAGAAAATTATTTAATGTTTTGATTTTACTTTCAGATGATCTTATGTTTGAAAGTTTTTTCACTCCTTTGAATGCTCCATTAATTATTAGATCTTCTTTTTTTATTCCGGTGTGATGTATTTCTATTATCGCTCCTTCTTCGTTGTCAAAATAATCAAAATTTATATAGATTTCATTATTTTTTTGTTGTAGTTGAAAATTATTGTTTACATTATCTTGATATAGTATTTTTGCGTATAAAATTTTAGCATTATTATTGGCTGTAATTCTTAATGGGTTGTTTTTTGCTATGTCTGTTTTTTGGATTGTTTCTTTCCCGTTGTTCCATATTACTAATTTAGTGATCGTAAGATTTTCTATTCGTTTTCTGTCGTAATTTATTTGAATTTTTTGAATTTTTTCTATTTCTTGAAGAACATGGCAATTTTCTAAATAATAAAATGGTAATTTTTCCTTTTTACTTTTTATATAGAAAATTATGCCTATTATTATTCCTATTATGCCTATCGTATAACCTATGGTGTTTGATGGTGAAAAAATTTCATTTAACTTTAATTGCTGTAGGTATTGGTACATTTATAAGTTTTATTTATAGTCTATTTCACCACTTCCCCCTCCACTACATCATCCCCACCTTTCTTGTTTTTGTCTGTGACTTTGACGCCGTCGTCGGGAGTGCCTGTGCCGCCCGAGCTTGTACCCGAGCCTTTTGCGCTCGCTGATTCGCTCGCGCTGTCCCCGCCACCCATGCTCGCCCCTTCCGCTTTTGAATTTTCGCTAGCCGCCTTATACAGTTCGGTTCCAACCTTCTGTATTTCTGTGGAAAGTTCGTCGTAGGCTTTTTCGAGGTCTTCTTTTTTGATCTCTTTTTCGGCCATAACTTTTTTCAAAGCTTCGATTTTTTCTTGCACCGGTTTTTTCAAAGAATCCGCAACCTTCTCTCCCGCATCTTTCAAGGTTTTTTCAGATTGCATCATCAAGGATTCGGCTTTGTTTTTGAGGTCGATAAGTTCGCGCTTTTTTTTGTCTTCTTCGGCATATTGCTCGGCTTCTTTTTTCATTCGTTCGATATCCGCGTCTTTCATGTGGCCACTGCCTGTGATAGTAATGTGTTGTGTGCGATTTGTGGCTTTATCAACCGCTTTTACGTTCAAAATGCCGTTTGAATCTATATCCAACGAAACCTCAATTTGTGGAATTCCGCGAGGCGCCGGAGGGATGTTATCCAGAATAAATCTTCCGAGAGATTTGTTGTCCGCTGCCATTGGTCTTTCGCCTTGTAAAATGTGAATTTCAACGGACGTTTGATTATCCGCCGCAGTTGAGAAAACTTGAGTTTTTGAAGTTGGAATTGTTGTGTTTCTTTCAATCATTGGAGTTGCAACGCTTCCGAGCGTTTCAATCGATAGGGTTAGGGGAGTGACATCCAAAAGTTGAATATCCTTAATATCTCCCATCAAAACACCACCTTGAATTGCCGCGCCAATTGCAACAACTTCATCCGGATTTACGCCTTTGTGTGGTTCTTTCGCGAAGAAATCTTTAACTTTTGCTTGGACTGCAGGCATTCTTGTCATACCTCCAACCAAAATAACTTCATCAATATTTTCCGCTGTTAATTTGGCATCTTTAAGCGCTTTTTTGCATGGCTCAACTGTGCGATCAATCAATTCCTGAACAAGAGATTCGAGCTTTGATCTGCTCAATTTTATAAGCAAATGTTTTGGTCCGTTCGAATCGGATGAAATATATGGAAGATTGATTTCCGTTTCCGCCATTGTGGAAAGTTCGCATTTTGCTTTTTCCGCAGCATCACGAACGCGCTGAATTGCGACCTTGTCTTGATACAAATCAATTCCCGTTTCTTTTTTGAATTCATTTATAAGATGATCTGTAATTTTTGCGTCAAAATCGTCACCACCAAGTTGCGTATCGCCGTTTGTGGAAAGTACTTCCAAAACACCTTCTCCAATATCAAGAATCGAGATATCAAAAGTTCCACCACCAAGATCGTAAATCGCAACTTTTTGCTCGCTTTTTTTATCCAAATGATATGCGAGAGCCGCGGCTGTTGGTTCGTTTATAATTCTTTTTACTTCCAGTCCTGCGATTGCACCTGCGTCTTTTGTAGCTTGTCTTTGCGAATCATTGAAATATGCGGGAACCGTGATGACGGCTTCCGTTACTTTTTCTCCAAGAAATGCTTCTGCGTCCGCTTTGAGTTTTTGAAGAACCATTGCGGAAATTTCCGCAGGTTTCTTTTTTTCGCCATTCAAAATAATCATTGCGTCTCCTTCGGGTCCACGCTCGACTTTATATCCGAGGCGTTTTATGTCCGCGGTGGATTCGTCATATTTGCGACCAATCAAGCGTTTTGCGGAATAAATCGTGTTTTCCGAATTCATAACCGCTTGGCGTTTTGCCGTAATTCCAACCGTTCGATTTCCGTCTTTTATTGCGACAACTGATGGAGTTGTGCGCATTCCTTCGGAGTTTTCAATGACTGTTGGCTCTCCGCCTTGCATAATTGAAACGCAAGAGTTTGTTGTACCAAGATCAATACCTATAATTCTTCCCATAGTTTATTTTGTTAAGTTTGTATATAGACCTGTGCTATTTCGCAGCGGTCTGTTAGCACTCAGAATTATAGAGTGCTAAATTTAAGTCGTCAAGTGGAAATGTGGGGACGGAGGTGGTTTTTGCGTTAGTTTAAAATGTTGACAAAGGTTGATATTGCTGTAAGATTAATCTCCTGACTTAAATTTTTTGTATGGAAATTAAAGGTCTTAAACGTTTCGTTGAGCAAGTTACATCGCCAATTGTTTTGCGTAAATTTGCCGATGTTTTTGCCGGATTAGAGAGATTTTGCAGGCCAACTTCAGATGCTGTGAGGGATGCTTTGGCGGATGGAGAAGTTTTTGTTGATGAATTTGCTGTAAGTGACGTTGCTCCTGTAGCTCCTGATGCCGTTATCGAAAAAGATCCTGCAGGTCTTGATGAAGATGCGGATGATTGTTCTTTGGATGGAGGGCTTACTATTGCTGAGATTACTGCGTTTGAGTTAAGCGGGTTATCCGTTGTGCATGAAGAGGTTGATTCTGCTCTTGCGTGGGCTTCTAAGTTTGGATGGAAAGGCGAAAAGAATCGCGTTCTTGTATTTCTTGCGCAGAATATTGGAAAGTTTTTTCAAGATAGGGAGGTTAATGAGCTTGTCGGTGGAGTTAGTGATCTAGACGATGTTATTTCTGAGATTTTAAGAGATTATAGATATAAAAATTCTCCTTACGCTATTCAAAAAAGAATTGTTAAGGGTAGACCTGATGCAACCGGTGACGTTGATATTCGTTACGTTTATCGTTTGACGCTTAGGCATTTGGGTTAGGCTTAGAAGCTTGCCATTGACAAATTAGAATTATTAGTTAAAATAGTTTAGCGTATTAATTAATAATAATTTATGAGTGATAGATTGCCCGTGTTTGTAACAGCCGAAGAGCTTCAAGCCGGTTTAGATAAAATTGAGGTTATGCGTCGTGAACTTGCGGCATTATCAGATTTAGTTAGGCGATCATTGGCTGATGCTCAGCGAAGAGAGGCTGATCCGCAGCCGCTTGCTTTGGACGCTTTGTTGCATAAAAAGAAGTTGCGCAAAGTGCATCCGCAGGGGACAAAAAATGCAGATACAACAATTGGATTTGATGTTAAGGCTAGAACCGTGACCGTTTATCCAAAACAAGCAATGCAGGTATTCCTTTTGCTTGGTGCTGAGGTTGCGAAGGCCGTGCAGTGGATGACTTCTGATATGATTAAAGGAACGCACAGTCCTATGCTTTCTATGTTTTTTGCGGAAAATGCGGGCAGAATGATGGACGTGGCAGAGGTTAATGTTTATATGAGAACTAGATTTTCCGGTTGTTGGGGTTCTCAACTTATTAATCAATTAAGGAATAAGTTAGCGTCTAGCAAGGCTCCTTATAGAATTTTTGTTATGTACGTTGAAAGTGATTGTGAAAAAAATACTATGCATAATGCTGTTTTTGGTTTATTTCCTGCGGAAACAAAGGCAGGGGATTTGGAAAAACTTCTCGTTTCTTTTCATTAAAATATATTATGGCTCCTTTTGTATCATTATCATTGTTGCAGGCTAAGGCGGAGTTGGAGGAGTTGTTCACAACTAAGGTTCGTGGTGTATTTGATGTTCTTGATGCTGAAATTGCTGAAACGATGAATGAATTTCAAGCCGGAGTTAGAGGTCTTACTGCTAACGTTGAAGCACTGGAAGCGGAAGTTGAAAGATTGTGCGCAGACGACGGTGAAGGCTCTGAGGTTGAATTGCCGTCGCATTTTCCACAAGAAGGGCCCGGTGAAATTATGGGAACTGTCAGTTTGCTTGATGATGATGTTTTGTTCGTTGACTCGGATTTTCTAAAAAGGTTTGAAGTTCTTCCTGGGGCGGAAACTGCCGCTAAGGATGTTGATGAGCTGTTTTGCGGGGATAGTCTTTTGATGAGTTCTAAGCATGTTTTTTTGATGACTTTAGTTAAAAAATTCGGTTGTTTTGTTTTTCATAAAGAAATTAAAGCTGAATTTGGACGTGCCGGTATTGATGTGGCGAATAGCCCTTATTCTGTTTCGCTTGTATTTAGTAATTTATATAAGTTTGGCAGGATAAATAGATTATCTTGTGATTTGGAAAGAATTTACGTTTTGGTTGGTTCGAAAAGGAAAGTGGCTTATCGATTAGTTCCAAAGAGTCTTTGATTTGACTTTTTGCAATGTCATATGCTAGTTTAAATTCCTATTTATTTTTATAAAAAAATATGGAAGAAGCGCGGGATCGACGTTTAGAAAAACCAGAAAGTGATGCTGCATTGACTGTTCAAAAAGCTTTTGAATCACTTGCCGTTATCCTTGAGGGGTTGGATGCCGCCAAAAGGGGTGTGAAATTTCGAGTTGAATTGGTTTATTCCAGTCCTGATGAGCCGGGTAAACCAGCTACTTTGCATGCTCGTATGGATGCTGATGTGAGCATTGATTTGCCGCAAGTTGATGATGTTATTCCTGCTGCTGCTTCCGGCGCTGATGCACAACTTTTGCCTGCCAGATTGGGAAATCGTTTAGTTCACCCTCCTGCTTATTTGAATCAATTTCCGGTCATACAAGATGAGGTTCAGCCTGCTTTGGATTTTTTTAAGAGTCATCGTCAAAGACAAGGGCGTGGTATTAGTGAAAGCGTTGAAAACGCTTTAGCTACAAATTTTGGCGCATATATTCCATTACATGTTTTAAATGGAGTTATGAAGGAGGTGCGTGCAGCTGCTGGTTTGAATGAAAAATCTAAAGATACTATTCACGGCGTTGTTAAGAGTATTTTAAATGGTAAATTAAAAAATTCCCCTTATACAATTGAATCGGTTCGGATCGCTTATGAACGACCTGATCCAATAACCGGTAGACGTTCTTATGTTGCATGTAGGATGGTTAGAAAGCTCGGCGTTGATGATCGGGCTGTTGTTCTTGATGAAGAAAAGCCTTCCAAAGGCCGTAAAAAGTCTCCTGAAATTCATGAGCTTGCGGACTTGGATCAATTTCCGCTTATTGAAGATGAAGTTCAGCCTGCGCTTGATTGGTTTGAGGCTCATCGGAATAAGCATTCCGACTATAGAATTTTTGAATATTTGTTTAGTACTGGTTTTGGTAAATACATTTTGAGATCTTCGCTTGAAGGAGATGTTGCACGACAAAGAAAAAGATCAGAACGTCCTTCTGATTTGAAACTTGTTACTTTAAATAGATTGTTGAGCATTTTTAAATCTGCGAAGTTAAAAGATTCACCTTATATGCTTGAGAAAATTAATGTTTATTGTGAGGATGGTCGATTTACCGATGGTAAGCGTAGATATGATCATGCTTATAGAATGGTAAAAAAACCTTTAAAGGAGGGTAATAAGCTGAAAAAAGAAGGATTGCCTGATAGGGAAGAGTTTGCGAATTTGCCGATTATGAGTGAGCATGTTGGTCCTGCAACTAGATTGATTGACGAGAATTTTCCGTTAAATAGAGGTGTTTCCAAGGGCGTTTCGCGAGCCGTGTTTCTTTTCTTAGCAAAAAACGTAGGACGCTGCTTTGCTCCTAATAATTCGGACTGGCTTTTATTTGTGAGCGATCATGTGAAAGAAGGGAGTGTTAATTCAACATCAATTCAGGCTAGGTTTTCCGGTGCTTCTGAAATTAAATTAAGAGAACTTTTGCTTGAGGTTGGACTAAAGCTTGATAGACGTATGTGTAAGGGTCTTAGAACTAATGTTTCCTGCACTGCCTTTGGAATTGTGCCGATTGAAAAATAAGAGCCTTAAGCGCCGTTTCCAACCTTAACTTTTGCCGGTCTTAAAACTTTATCGCCGATTGTGTAGCCTTTTTCGATTTCTTCGATGATTGCACCTTTTTCGCCTGGGGCTTCTGCAATTGCTTCGTGAAAATTTGGATCAAATGGATTGCCGAGCGATTCAAAAGATTTTACGTCGTATTTTTCGAGGAGGGCTTTGAGTTGTGATTGAATTCCGATGATGCCTTTTTTATGATCTTCGGGGATGTTGTCTGTTTCCATTGCTTTTAATGCGCGTTCAAAATTGTCTAAAACTGATAAAAGTTCGATTAAAATTTTTGCGCTTCCAAAGCTTGCAAGAGCGAGTTTTTCTTCTTCCGCGCGCTTGCGATAATTTGCGAGGTCGGCCATCGTGCGCTTGCATGCTTCTGTCATTAGTTCGAGTTTTTGTTGAAGCTCTGCGACGGATTCGGTTGATGGATCTTGCGGATTTGTGCCATCGTTTTGTCCTTGTTGATTTTGATCTTTATTTGTCATTTATTATATTTGTTATTTATCATTCATTTGGATTTTAGATTTTGGATTTTAACATTTTCTTTATTTCTTCGACTAAAACCATATTATACGGATAATCCATTCTCATCGGGCCAAGTATTCCAAGAAATCCTTCAAAACCGTCCAATTCATATTTTGTGACAATGATGCTGCAACTGTGAATTTGCGGGATTATATTTTCTTGTCCGATAAAAACGTCGGCTTTTTCGCCTATTTCGAGTGATTTCAAGATTTTTATAAAATTGTCGTTTTCTTCAAGAACTTCCATAACTTGGCTTGCGCTGACAGGATCGTTAATGAATTCGGGCTGTCTTAAAGCGCTTGAAACTCCAAGATAAAAAGTTCGTTGGTTATCTGGCAAAGTTGCAAAGCTGACGTTGTGTGTTGCGCGCGAGAGAAGGTGAACCGCTTCGTGTAGTTTTTCTTTTGTCTTCTGTATTTTATATTCTTCACGCATTGTAATTAAGGCTTTCTCAACACGTTTTCTGGCTGAATCATAGTCCGCGATTTCTTCGACGTATTTGCGATAACCTTGCTGTGTTGGAACGCGTCCCGCGGAAGTGTGCGGTTGAAAAATAAAGCCTTCTTCTTCAAGTTCTGCCATGTCATTTCGAACGGTCGCCGGGCTTACATTCAAGTGATATTGAACAATGATTATGTTTGAGCCAACCGGTTCGGCGGTTTCAATGAAACGCTGAACGATTGCTTTTAATATGCTGATTTTTCGATTTCCAAAATCCATAGAATATGCTTAATTTAGCACTTGTGAGTATACAGCGCTAATTTGAATATGGCAAGAGCCGAGCTCAGATTTTTACTCTTTCTCTGATAAAATTAGATTTCCCTCTGCGTCGCATAAATATATAGGAAGCGCAGATGTTTCGTGCCTGCCAACTACTGTCATACTTGGTGCATCTGGTTTTTTGAGAGTGTCTCTTATTACTTCTAGTGCCGTTGCTGTTCTTCCGTATATCATGCCTATTCCTTCACGATGGAAATGCCATACTTTTCCGAATCTCGTTGTTTTTAGTGGCATAGTTTCGTCTCTCATGGTTGCTTTCCAGCTTTCATCTGATGCGAGAGCTGTTTCTATTGCTATTCTTGCCCCTGGTGATAAAACTGGAGCGGCTTCTGCTGCATCTGATGGGTCGCGATATGTGTCTGGTCCCGGTGTCATATTATTTTTTGTTAAATGTGTTTTATAAAGGAATATCATTATACATGAGTAGAATTTTTTGTCAATACTAAACTGCCGATTTTAGTAAATCGATCAAAATAATAAAGATAATTTTATTTTGTGTCTTATTGAATAAGATTTCCGTTTACGTCGCACGAAACTATTGGGCGTGCGTTGTCGTCTAATGTTAATATATTTAATTCTGATATTCCATTCGACATTTCGCTTTCAGATGCTCTTCGCCCACATATTGGTCCATTTGTTCCATCTCCAAATTTAAAAACTCTGCCGTGTTCCGTTTCCCTGAAAGGAAGAGTTTCTAATCTTACCCTGGTGTCACCGATACGTTCCGTTGTTTGATCGTCTCCGTTTCCTAGATGTGGTGCGTTCATAGTGATTTGGTTAGGTTATAAATAAAACCGACTTTATCATACACAACGGTGCAGGTTCGTCAATGTTGTCCTTGACAAAGTGAAATATTTTATTATATAATTTGATCCAAATTATAATTTTAATCAAAAATAATATGTCAGATGTAAAAGTGATTAGTGCACCAAAAGGTCCTGGATATTCTGTAGCGGATATAGAAACTGCTGCTATGAATGCTGGTTTGGATGAGGGTCTTAAATCATTAATTCAACAACATCTTGAGGACGATGGTTCTGATGATGCGCGCGATTGCTTAGAGGGGGATGATGACGTTAGTGGCACTACTCCATCTTCAAGAGATGAAGACGATGGTAGTGGCGATTATGTTGAATTTATAGATGACGGTAGCGCTACCAGTTTATCGAAAATTTTGATGGGTGAACTTAATACAATAGTTGGCGAGTTATTGCCAAATGAAGACGATCAATTCCCCGTTGATGGTAACGGTTTTGACGTAGTTCCTGATGATCGTTATGAAGAAATGTTGGATGGTGTAACAAGAGCAATGGCTTTAGTAAAATTTGCTAACGAATTGAGCAAAGTTATTGCTGGCGCAGAACCTTCTTTGTTTGTTGATTATATGGGGCAATTTATTTTTCAGTGTCATGAGGCTTTGGGTGAAGATCCTAGAGAATACGAATCATCGGAAATTGCTTTAGCTAGATTTGGCATGAATATGCGTCCGGATGCAAGCGTTACAGATAGAGTTGAAGTTGTTAGGAGGAGAGTTACTGCAGGGGAAATTCCCGTAGAGCCTGCTGATGAACGTGGTGATAGTAACAACAAATAATCTAATTTTGTTTCTATCTCTGCGCCAAATTGGATTCGGCTCGAATAAAGGTGATTCGGCTTTCATTAAGCCTAACCATGGTTTTTGCTCTGCGGCTCAAGAGTAGGCTGTCCGCAGATTGTGCGCTTGCGAGTTTTCCGCCGATGACGTCGTTTTCGCGAATTAAAGTTTGTCTTTCGGCTTCAAGTTGTTTGACGATGTAGCCCTTCGTGACGCCTTTTCCGGCAAAGAAAAGAGTCATCATTGTAATCAATGCGATGAATACAATAAAAGAGGCGATTAAAAGTCCCGAATTAAGTTCAAATTTTATGCTTGGAATTTCTGTAATACTGGTTTGCAATGGGTTTTGCACTTCTCGGTTTTTTCGTGAGATTTGCCAGTCGTACCTAAGATATTGTTTGTGAGGGGTTGCGTTCATTTTTTTACCAATAGATTACGGATTGTATTTGTTTTTCCATGTAGTTTTGTGGGATGCTACAGGTGTTCTGCGGCTCTAAGGAGAGCGCTTCTTGATCTAGGATTTTCATTAATTTCATCTTCAGAGGGTCGATCAGGTTTTTTTGTGAGAATTTTAAGAGTTGGTTCATGTTTGCACTGACAAATTAATATTTCGATGGGACATATGCATTCTTTTTCTTGGAGTTTTAAGAAATGTTTTACGATGCGATCTTCGAGAGAGTGGTATGAAATGACTACCAATCTTCCGTTTTTCTTTAATATATTTACCGTTTGCGGTAAAACATTTTTTAGAACCTCAAGTTCGTCGTTTACGGCTATTCTTAGTGCTTGAAATATCTGTGTTGCGGGATGAATGTGCGAGTGGCGTTCATGTGGGCGAACTTCTTCAATCAAATCTGCGAGTTCTTTTGTTGTTGTAATTGGCTTTAATTTCCTTTGGATTGCGATTGCGCTTGCGATTCTGAATGCATATTTTTCTTCGCCATAATTTCGGAAAATGTCTGTTAATTCTTGAACTTCCAATTTATTGATCAGGTCTGCGGCGGTTTTTTGCGTTAGATCAGAGCTAAATCGCATGTCTAACGGTTCATCTTTTCTAAATGAGAATCCGCGATTTTCAAGGTCAAAGTGTGATGAGCAGAGTCCAAGATCCATGAGAATTCCATCGACTTTTGGGAGTTTGTGTTTTTTAAATTCTTGTTCAAGGAATTCAAAGTTTTGATGTATATAGGTTACATTCTTATATTTTTTCAGATTTTCTTTTGCGATTTTTAAGTTTTGCGCATCTTGTTCAAATGCAATAAGGTGACCTTTTGGTCCAACTTTTTCTAAAATATCCGAGGAATGTCCACCAAGTCCAAGCGTCAAATCCACTGCAATGTCTCCCTTTTTTAAATTGAGATACTTTTGCACTAATTTTCGAAGAACAGGTGAATGCGTTATTTTGTTATCCATATGCTCATTTTTGTCAGCGTGTCTGTTAGGGGTGTTCAAAACTTGTGTACGAATTGTGTATAACTTTTTTATACGCTACTTCTTGATAAATTTATTCCGAAATCGCGTAGCAGTCAAACGTATTACTTAAAAGTGGAGTAACTTTTGTGTTCATAATCGACTAGTCGTGCCTGATTTGGTTTATTGTAAGCCAAAAGGTGTATGGCGGAAAATTAATTGCGGAACAGGGGAGATGTTGTATAACTTTTGTGAACAGGTGAGGTATTGACAAGATGATTTTGAGGTGTTTAAATTTATGCGTTAATTCTTAAAATAATCTTAAATGCCGCTTCCGGTAGATCATCATGAGGTCGCTTTATTTCGCAAAATTCTTGATTGCCCTGATGAATTGCATGGTCTTTTGGATACGTTGAATCGTGACGTTCTTGCTGCTGCTTCAAAGAAGCCAAATAGCGCCATCGACGTTATTAAGCTTGTTAGAAATTTTGTTGATTATATTTTGGGGCCAGATGTCAATATAGAATTTATTGATGAATTTGATGGTTATTCGACTGATGTTGAGAAATTTGCATATGTCATTAATGGCGGGAGAGCTTATGTCAAAGACCTGGTTCATGCCGCTGTGTTTCTTTATAAGGGTGGGTGGGATTCAGGAAATCTAATCGGTCGTATTAACTTTGATTTTTCGTGGGGTAAAAAAGAATTAAAAGGTAAGCTTTCTGATTATAAACGTGGTGCAGTTTGTGCTTATTTGCAGGATTTTCCTTGAGTTTAACATTCTTTTAACATTTTTCTGACATATATTGACTTCACGAGAAAATCCTATTAACATTTGAATTGCTTAAACCCCCCGTTGTTGCTTAGTCAATGACGGGTTTTTTGTTTATCAAATATGTATGGATAAAAAAGAAAGGGTTTATGTTTACATAGACGGGTCAAATTTGTATCATAATTTGCGCAGATCTAATTGTGGGCATATAAATTTTAATTTTAAAAAATTTGTAAATTATTTCGTAAAAGACAGAAAATTGGAAGGCGTTGGTTATTATATAGGGCAGATTAGGCCGATTGATAATAATAAAAAAAGTCAAAGACTGCATAGGTTTCAGCAAATTGGTAATATTTTTACCGAAAAAGGCGTTGACGTTAGAATTGCAATCGATCTTGTGGAGGGCGCGTATGAAAATCGTTACGATAAAGCTATTCTTATAAGTTCAGATGGCGATTTGGCACCTGCGATTGAAATGGTTAAACGTAAAAATAAGGCAGTTGAAATCGTGAGTTTTAAGGATAATCCTTCTTATTTATTGATGCAAAAAGCGAATTATAAACATTTTATCGATAAGGTTGATTTGCAGAGATTTGTTATAAAGTTGTAAGATGTATTTATGCAAATGCTTTATCCTTATTTTTGGATATTTTTTGGATCAATGTTGCCTGTTTTGGAACTTAGGGGCGCAATTCCGGTTGGGATTGAGCGTTTTCATTTGCCGATTTTTATAGTTTATATTTTGGCGGTTTTAGGATGTATGGCGCCGATTTTGATTGTTCTTAAAGTTCTTGGTCCGATTAGTAATTTTTTAATGAAAAGAGTTGGATTTATAAATAAAATTTTAACTGCGATTTTTGATCATACGAGAAAAAAATATGGAAGCAAAATGGAAAGACTTGGCACCGCTTTGGTTTTATTTATAGCGATTATTCCAGTGCCTTTTATTGGTGGTGCATGGACGGCGGCATTAATTGCTTTTGTTTTTGGAATTAAATATTGGCGTTCCGTATTTTTTATTTTTATTGGAACGATTATTCAAGGTTTGATTGTGATTGCCGGAATGTATTCTTTTAGCGCGATTTGGCGCATGTTTTTTTAAACTTTGAGCTCATCTGCTATTGACATGCGGTTGATTGTTTGTTTTAATGTATTACCAATACTTAAAATTTAAAAATGGATGAATTTGAACCGGAATTGGATTTAGAGATAGATGCTCCGGGATATAAAGGTAAAAACAGAAGGCGTTCCGGTAAGGGCGCTAGAGAAGATTTGGCGGGATTCGTTTTTAGATTAGTTGATAATAAGACTGCTCTTAAAATTGATGGTGCTAGAACTAAAGACGTTGAAGATGGCAAATTGACTCCTATGCGTTCAAGTCCTTCAACGTCATCTGTTGATCGTGCTGCGAAGCGTGATTTTTTGCAAGCAGCTGATTCTTGCATAACGAGTATGCATGGAGTTGTTGATGGGCTATTGGTAAATGAAGATCCTTTAGAGGCACGCATTTTAAAGCCACAATATTTAAAAGCTTTAGCTTTTGCGGTTAAAGAGTCTGTTGTTTTTGCTTTGGACGCTGAAGAGTCAGGTGATGCTATAAAGGCGATGCTTTTGAAAGCTTCAGATGTTGATTTGGATCATTCTTATTATGCCGATCTTGCTGATAATTCTGATTTTATTGATGCGATTGGATCTTTGTCAGTTGGTTTTAGAGAAGCTGTTAAGTGTGTTGAGGCTCATTATTTTCCCAGTGTTAATTATTTTAATAGTGTTGCACGTCATCTTAAGTTAGAACAAAGGCCTGTTAAGGAAGTTGAGCATTTTGTGCGTGATATGTTAATTTCGATTTATTCGTTTGTTGTTTTTGGTGAAGATGAAAGTGATGTGTGGGGCAATGCAGGTAGCGCTATTGGAGTGGAAGGTGTTTCTATGTTAGCGCGTTCAATTTTGGATGATGGTAGTTTTTCAAAATCATTTCACATATTTTTGCCGGGTAATTCTTTAGAAGACCTTAAAGCTATAATGGTTACTTGTAGTAACAATGATAAAGATGGGTTTAATATAAAATTTGAGCTTAGAGGAGATTTTGAGCCCGATTTAAGGGCGAGATTTGAGAGGATTCATGGTGAGTCTGCTCAATTTTATGATAGACCTGATATTCATGCTCCCGCTTCTTAATATTTTTATTTGGTTTTTTTCAATCGAGATGACTGTTGAAGGTTTGCGTTTTGGTATGCGATTTGAATCGAGGATTAAATCCGGAAGAAGCGAGTTTTTTGGTGCGGATTTTAAGAATGCGTCGATTGAATAAGATTCTTTTTGACCGCTTATGTTTGCGCTTGTTGTAATGAGTGGGAGTTTATATGCGCGGAGAATTTTTTGTGTTAATTCATCAGCAGGGCAACGAATTCCAATTGTTTTTGAGTTTGGATTCAGAAATTTTGGGAGTGAAGTTTTGCGTGGAACAATGATCGTGAGCGGGCCGGGCCAGTATTTTTTTGCAAGTTTTTTTGCGAGAGCGTTGAGCTCTCCGTATTTTTGGGCTTGGGCTAAATTTGCAACCATTATGCTGGACGGTTTTTTTGCGTCCATTTTTTTGATTCTGTATAAATGCGAAATAGCTTTTTTGTTTAATGCGTCGCATGCAAATCCGTAACACGTTTCGGTTGCGTGCATTATCGTTTCACCCTTTTTTAAGGCTGTTATTGTTTTTTGGATGAGGTTTTTGATGTTTTGTCCAGTGATTTTTTCTATTTTCATATGATTTAAGCCTTGAAAGTTTGGCATCTGCTCGATAGAATCTTTGCACAATATAATTAACTTTTTCCAATATGGCAAAATTAAAAACCGCCATCAATGGCTTTGGCCGAATCGGGAGGTTGCTTTTACGTGCAAACCTAACTCGTGATTTAGTGGATGTTGTCGCTATTAATGATCCAAATGATAACAAGACTCTCGCGTATTTATTTAAGTATGATACTGTTCATGGAAAATTGAGTAATAACGTTGAAGCTACGGAAACTGGTATAAAAATTGATGGTAAAGAGATTCCAACATTTCACGAAAAAGATCCTTCAAAATTGCCTTGGAAAGATTTGGGCGTTGATTTGGTTTTTGAAGCAACCGGTATATTTACGGATAAAGTTGGCGCAAGTGCGCATATTACAGCCGGTGCAAAAAGAGTTTTGATTACGGCTCCGGGAAAAGATATTGACGGAACGTTTGTTATTGGAGTGAATCATAAGGATTTTGATTCCGCAAAACATTTCATCATTTCAAACGCATCTTGTACGACAAACTGTTTGGCTCCAATGGCAAAAGTTTTGCATGAAAATTTTAAGGTTTTGAAAGGCTTTATGACTACGATTCATGCTTATACAAATGATCAAAGGACTCTTGATTTGGCCCATAAGGATCCGCGAAGAGGAAGAACAGCCGCTCAAAATATTATTCCAACTTCAACAGGTGCCGCAAAAGCAATTGGTGAGGTTTTGCCTGAATTACAAGGTAAATTGGATGGATTTTCACTTCGAGTTCCTGTTGCGGATGGTTCAATTACGGATCTTGTTGTTTTGGTTGAAAAGCCAACAACAAAAGAAGAAGTTAATGCCGCTATGAAAAAAGCCGCGGAAGGGGATTTGAAAGGAATTCTTGAATATTCGGAAGATCCGATTGTTTCCTCGGATATTATTGATAATAATCATTCTTCGATTTTTGATGCTCCGCTCACTAAGGTTTTGGACGGAAATGTTGTGAAAGTTTTCTCTTGGTATGATAATGAGTGGGGATATAGCGTGCGCAGCGTTGAACTCGCAGCCTATATTGGCTCAAAGAGCTAATTCAAAAGTCACACCAACTCACACCAACTCACTCCAGCTCACACCAAAAAATTATCAATTACAAATTATCAATTAACAAAATAAAATATGGCGAAAATGGCACAAGAAAGAGATATGTTACATTTCTTTCGAAAACTTCATTTTTCAGCAGGAGAATTAGCAAGAATCAGACAAATTATCAGACCAAGCGGTCGCACGATCTTTTTGCCTTATGATCAATTTATTGAACATGATTGCAGGCATCTTGATGCGGAATCGGATGCGGGAAACGTTGATTACATCATGAAATTGGCAATTGATGCAAAGTTCAATGGGGTTGCTTTTCACTATGGAATTTCAAAACATAATTGGGCAAAATTTGATGGCGCGATGCCGCTTATTTTAAAACTTAATGGAAAAACATCATTTCCATCACAAGCAAAACCTTTAAGCTCTTTTACGTGTTTTGTTGAAGATGCTGTGAGACTTGGCGCTGTTGCTGTTGGCTATACGATGTATTATGGCTCACCAAGACAAGATGAAGATTTGCCACAACTTGCAGGCGTTCGAAAAGAATGCGACAAATATGGAATGCCACTCATAGTTTGGGCTTATCCACGCGGAGAAGCTGTTGATGCAAAAGGTGGAGCAAATGCTTCTTATGCTCTTGAATCTGCCGCAAGAATGGCTGCGGAAATGGGCGCGACAGTTATTAAATCAAATCTCCCAAAAGCCGCAAAACCTGAATATATGGAAAATACGGGAATTCCTGAATATTATAGAAAAGTTGAAAAAGAATTGCAGGCAATAAAAGGTTCTTTTGAGCAAAAACGTGAACGCGCAAAAAGAATTGTTAAGGCCGCAAGTGGCGTGCCTGTGCTGTTTTCCGGTGGTGAAGAAATTGATTTGAAATCATTGCGCGAAAATGCACAAGCGTGTTTGGATGGCGGATGTTTTGGATTTATTTTTGGAAGAAATATTTGGAAAAGAGATTATAAAACGGCGATGACGCTAACGAAGGAGCTCGCGAAATTGTTGGATGAGACGCCATTGCCAAAGATTCAATAATCAATTGTCAATAATCAAATAAATTTCAATTATTTAATTACCAATTTTCAAATGGAATTATTGGAACATTTAAAAAAACTGGGCGTTGAAGCGAAGTTGAGTGCGCTTATTTCTAAACTTGCTGATGCTTGCGTTGATATTTCTTGTATTGTTGAAGCCGGGAAAATGTGTGATAAAGTCGGAACGTGTAATACGTTTGGAGAAGAACAGCTTGCGCTTGATGTTGCTTCTGATCGTTTGATTTCCGTTGTTTTAAATAAGCGTGAAGACGTTGCGGTTTACGCTTCTGAAGAGCTTGAAGAGGAAGTTAAAACCGGTCATGATTCGCAGGATAATTTTGGTGTTGCTTATGATCCGCTTGATGGATCTTCGCTTGTTAATGTGAATCTTGCGGTTGGAAGTATTTTTGGTATTTATAAATGCAATACTTTTATTGGCAAAAAAGGCGATGATCAGGAATGCGCAATGATTGCCGTTTATGGTCCACGTACAACAATTGTTTGCGCAACAAAGGCCGGAGTTCATGAATATACGCTTTGTGACTCCAAGTTTAATTTAACAAAGGAGAATTTGCAGATTGAAAAAGAAGGTAAGATTTTTGCACCTGGCAATTTGCGTGCCTGTTTGTATAATCCGGGATACCGAAATTTGTTCAATTATTGGCTTGATAATCAGTATACGCTTCGTTATTCGGGAGGCATGGTTCCTGATATAAATCACATTTTATTAAAAGGAAAAGGACTTTTTACATATCCGGGTTATAAAGATATGCCGGATGGAAAATTGCGTTTGCTTTACGAATGCGCACCAATGGCGTATATTGTTGAACACGCGGGCGGAAAAGCCACTGATGGCAAAATTCGACTGCTTGAAAAAACGGTTGAAAGTTTGTCTCAAAGAACACCGATTTTCATCGGATCGGAAAAAGAGGTTTTGACCGCGGAAGAAATGCTTAAATAATATACATATGCCGCAAAGCGATGAGTTAAAGAAAGAAATCGAACAGCTTGTTGTGCGCGCGAAAGATGGTGATTCCGCGTCGTTTGGTCGTATTTATGACATTATTGCGGATGATATATATAAATATGTGTTTTTTCGTATTTCTCATCAGCAAGATGCACAGGATTTGACTGAGATGATATTTATGAGAGCGTGGGAGAATCTTAAGCGTTATAAAGAAGCTAAGAATTTTACGTCTTGGATTTTTAAAATTGCGCATAATGCAGTGATTGATCATTATAGGATGAATAAGCATATTGAAGAACTTACGGAAGACTATATGGATGATAAGCGTGAACATAGCCCGCTTCATAATGCGGAAAGATCTATGGATAATTCGGTTTTAAAAATTGCTATTGAGGGCTTGAAAGACAAATATAAGCAAATAGTTATTTTGAAATATATAAATGAAAAGTCAAACGAAGAAATTGCTGAAATTATGAAAAAGAATGAAGGTGCTGTTCGAGTCTTGCAATTTAGGGCCTTGCAAGAACTTAAGCGCAACTTGAAGGACATGGGTGTAACAAAAGGCCTTTAACGACGTTTGAATAAATGGATATGTTATCACTATTTACGAAAAAATCAGGGAACAGGGACAATTACGACCTGGAGAAAATTCTATTCACTCTGGAAAAACCGGGTCTAAGCAAGTCTGCAAAAAGTGCGATGAAGTCGCATATCTTAGCCAATATTAAGGCGCAAGAGATGTTGCCTCAGCATTTGGATAATTTTGCGCAAAATATTGCAAAAGTTTCCGCGACAGTAAAAATGAGTTCATATGTTAAAAGTCTTATTAAAAATCAAATCCTTGAAAGAATTGAAAGCACTTCAGAATTTAGATGGGTTTATCAATATAAATTCGCTTTTAAAAGAGCTTTAAGCGCAGGTCTTGCAGTTTTGATTATTGCGACAGGCGCTTTTTCGTTTATTCCGGGGAAGGAGAATGTTGTTTTTGCAAAGCCTTCAACTGTTCTTACAGAAATTACAGGTGATGTTTCAGTTGTGCGTAATGAAAAAGAAATCAAAGCCGAAAACGGTTTTATTTTGTATCAAGATGATGTTATTTATACGCGAATTGGTGCGGCAACGATTAAGTATTTTGACGGAAGCATAAGCAGGCTTAATGAAAATACAAAAATTAAATTTTCAAGACTAGATACGGATGAATTTGGAATTAATACCGCTATTGAGCTTGACGTTGATCATGGCCAGATGTGGGCAATGGTTTTTGATCTTTTTGGGAATTCTTTATTTAAAGTTCGTGCAAATAAGACAACTGCCGATGTTGTCGATAGAGCGACTTTTTCTTTTATCGCAAATAAAAACTCATCTGAGGTTGATGTTTATCATAATGTTGTGGATGTTTCAGTTGGATCAAACGGCAATTCTGATACAAAAACGGTTTTAAAAGGATATAAGGCTGTTGTGAATTCAAATTACGTTTCTCTTGTTTCCAAAAAAACTTTAAAACAAGGCGAAAAAGAATGGATTAATGATAATTTGAAAAAAGATAAGGAATATATTGCGCGCGTTGCGAATGAACAGACAAAATTGGCTTCTGATCCGGTTTCAGATCTTAAAGAAGATGCATCTCTTTATTTATCATTCAGTGATACTGAAACATTACGTTTAAAACTTAATTTGGCTGATAATAAGATGGCTCTGGCTTCGTCTTTGATGAATGCCGGTAAAATTGACGATGCAAGACAAACGCTGTCTTATTTGAAAGATGTTGTTTCAGAGGCAAAGGCAAAGATTGATGAATTAAAATCTTCAAATCCTGAAGAGGCGGCTAAGATGGAAAGTCTTGTTAATGAAAGGTTGATGAGATATAAGAAAGATTTGTCTTTTGTTACTCCCGATTTGCCTTTATACGAAGTTAAAGATTCGATTCGCGATATGGAAATGTCAGTTGCTGATAATGATGAAAGCAAAGTTAAATTGATGTTTGAAAAAGCATCTTCTAAGCTTCTTGAGGCTCAGGATTTGCTTGATAATAAGAAATTTGAAAATGCAAAAGCTAATCTTGAAGATTTGAAAGTTATTATTGCTGATATGCAAAAAGCGGATTTTTCCAAGAATCCGGAAATGGCAAAAGAAGTTTTGAATAAAAATGCTGATATTGTGAAAATGTTAACTCTTATTGAAAACAGCCTTGAATCTTCTGATTTGAAGAAAGAGGTTGCGAGCGTGAAGAGTTCTTCTGTTCAAACAATTATGGATACTGCGGTTCAAGCAAATGGTGAAAAATCAGCTGAAGACGTAAATACATTTGTTAGAATATACGATCAACTTGGCCCTTCAAATTCAACTGTTGAAGAAGGGGACGATGTTGATTCTCCAAAGATTAATCTTTTCCACGAATTAGATTCGTCCGACAAATCCAACAATTAAGCCGACTGCCGCGATGAATCCTCCAATTATCCAGAATCTCATTACGATGCTTGCTTCGCTCCATCCCATGTGTTCAAAGTGATGGTGGATTGGTGCTATTCTGAAAACCTTTCTGTGAAATAGTTTTTTTGAAGTGAGTTGGATTATTACCGATAGCATTTCGATGACGAAAACAAGGCCGATTATAGGTAAAATAAGCACTGAATCTGTTAACATTGCAATGACGCCGAGTGTGCCTCCAAGCGCGAGTGAACCCGTATCTCCCATGTAGAATTTTGCCGGGGGTACATTAAACCATACAAAAGCAAAAAGTGCGCCTGCGATAACTCCACAGAATGCTGCCAAAATTAATAAGCTTTTTGTATATGCGATTGCGCCGAAAGCTGTGAAAGCGATGATTAGAAGTCCACCTGCGAGTCCATCGAGCCCATCTGTGACATTGACCGCGTTTGCCGTTCCAACAATTACGAAAATGAATATTGGGATATAAAGCCAGCCGACTCCAATACTTCCCATGAATGGAATGTGAATTTGGTTATAATCGAGTTTAAAGAAAAACCAAAGAGCTCCCGCTGTCGCGAATATTAATAACCATAACATTTTTGTCTTTGCGCGAATTCCTTTTGAGCCCGTGCCTTTTACATTGATGTAGTCATCAACCAAGCCAAGGATTGCCATTGTTATGAGTGTAAAAATTGGAACCCAGGTTTCTTTTCTGTTTAAGAGAGATTTATCTGTTATTCCGAGAGCTGATGCGATTCTTGAGAATGCAACTACAATTAAGATACTGCCCCAAATTATGATTCCGCCCATTGTTGGCGTGCCGGATTTTTTGGCATGCAATTGATGAAATAGCGTTGCTTTTTCTCCACTCATTGCATCATCACGAATTTGCTTTTTGATGCCGTATTTTTCAATAAATTTTACGAAAAATGGAGTTAGAATCAGAGCTACGATGAATGATAAAATTTCGGCACCAAAGATGAATGATAGATGTCTAATTGTGTTTGTGTCTATGAATTGCATATTTTTACCAGGTAAAGTTATTAAATGTCCAATCAAGTAATATTTGTGTTTCCTTAAATCTGTCCGGACTGTCCAGTACAACAGTTATTATATCATTTCCGTATGCATTTTCCGCGGCGCTCACAAAAGAAAATCCCGCCTCCATTGTGTGGCCGGTTTTGAGGCCTTTTATTCTTTTATCTTTTCCGAGAAGATTGTTTGTACTTTCGAGTTTGTGTTTAATCTTGTTATCAATTGATGACACTTCCATTTTTGAAGTTGATGCCGCCTGTCTTATAAAAGGTTTTTTGTATGCGATTCGAGCGAGTATTGCGATATCTTTTGCAGTTGAATAGTTATTTTCATCATCAAATCCAACCGGGTTTGAGAATTTTGTTGATTTTAAGCCGAGCATTTCCGCTTTTCTGTTCATTTTTTCTATAAATTTTTCAGAGGACCCCGCATTATGTTCTGCGAGTGCATATGTTGCATCATTGGCTGAATGAATTATTGACGCATAAAGAAGGTTTGCGACTGTAATTTTTTCTCCCGGATAAAGCCATATTTTTGATCCGTCGGTTTTTGCAGCTCTGTCGCTTACGATTGCTATTCCGTTTAATGAATTTTCATCAAGAATTATTGAATCCGTCATGAGCTTTGTTATGCTTCCGATTGGTCTTCTTTCATCAGCGTTTTTTTCGTATAGAATTTTGCCGGTGTTTAAATCCATGACTACAATGGCTTTTGCACCGAGTTCCAGAGGGGTCAAATTTTCTTTTTGATAAGGCTCTGGCAGAATGTTTATTATAGAAGAATATTCCTCGTTGATTGTTTGAGGTGTTTCTTGTGCCGCAAAAACATTAGCCGATGCCGTGTGTAATAAGCTTGAAATGTATAAATTGAGAAGGGTGAGTACCATGCATTTTGGTTAAATCTCTATTTTTTGACTGGTTTTGGGGCGGGTGTTTTACCTGTGGTTGCGGGCTTTGTTGCTGTTTCGTTTTGTAAAGCGGCCTGTTGCTTGGCCTTTTCTTCCTGTTCTCGTTGATATAGCAGTGCCGCGTATTCATCATAAGGGTCTTTGATTGGATTTTCAAAATAATCGGTTCCAATTTCAATCAAGATGTCGGCGTTGCTTTGGAATGGCGGCTCTGTATATTCGATTGGAATTGCGTTTGAAGTTTTGCCCGGAATTAATTCTTGCAAGAGATTTACAAAGTCTTTATCAACGGTATCTTTAATGTAATAAGTTGTTTTTTTGACTGTATTAGTTTTTGCATTTCCGAATCTGACGACATTTAAACAGTATCTATCAAAAAGAGATTTTAATTTTGTTGCGGCCGGATAAATTGTGCCATTTAAAATCTGTATTCGATAATCTTTGTGCGTTAATTTTGCGTTATTTAAAACAAAATCGACGGTTTTTTGCATGTGTGTATATTTGTTGCCTGCGGGGATTAACACGTATGCGCCTCCAAACAATTCTTTATCGCCCGGTACAAGCCATCCGCCGCATAAAGATGGATCGTCGCTGAATTCGTAAGATTTTATGACTTGAGCGTTTCCCATTTCTGAAGCGATTTTTACGAGCGTGATTATTTCTCTTGTGGCTAAATTTGTTTCAATATTATTTTTTAATGATAAGAAAATGTTTTCGATTTTGCTTTCATCAAAGCTTTCTTTTTTGTTTAGAACTTTATCTTTAATTGCGTTTATTATTTGTCTTTGTCTTTTATCTCGGTCAAAAACGCTTGTCGTTTGGCGTGATCTTGCGTATTTTAAGGCTAAACTGCCATCCATGTGGTGCCAGCCGGCATCAACGTGTAAAAGTTCATATCCGGTTGTTCCCGCTTTTGGATACATTGGGTCATCAAGCGTTGTATCAACGTAAACGTCGATTCCACCGATTGAATTTATCATTTTTTCAAATCCCGAAAAGTCTATTTTTGCATAATAATGAATTGGAATTCCCATCATTTCTTCAACTGCGTTTTTTGTTATGTCTAAGGCTTTTTCAGAGTCTTTGTAATAAGCTTTTGAATATGCATAAACCGCATTTACTTTTTCACCGCCAAAATTGTTTCCAATATCTTTTACTTTTACAAATACGTCTCTTGGTAAAGAGAAAAGGCTTGTGATTTTGCTTTCCTGATCAATGCTGGCGATTAACATTGTGTCTGTTAAATCCGCTCCGTCATGCGTTCCACCGCCAATCCCCATCAAGAGTATATTTGTATGATTATAGGCGTCTGTATCTAATTTTTCACCGAAAAAAAATACGACATTTGTGACGCTGACATTAAAAATCAGCTTTAATAAAAAGAAAAATATAAATATTGCCAAAAATATTTTTACTCCTTGTTTGATATAACTTAAAAGGAGAGAGGATTTTTTTTCCATGTGATTGTTATTGTAGTTTTTTTTGCTCGTTACGTCAAAATAATTGTTAGCTTTATTTCGCCGAGAGTTGTTATTCGTAGTCCTATGCCGATTTTTGATACAGTTTGGTCAAGCAGATTTATTTGTTTATTTATATTTTCGTTTAAATAGTTTGTTGTGTTTTGTGAATATATAAACAGCTTAATTGTTTGGCTTGATACAAACTTTTTTATTGTATCTTGAAGGGATTCTCCCGTATTTGGAGAAATAAATGCCGTGAAATTGCTTTGCGCCATTTTATCGCTCCATGATCCTGCGATGGCAGATAAATTTGTGTCTGAAATTAAATCAGAAAGTCCCATTGATTGTCTTTTTGTATTTATATAAGACAGCAGTTCATTTGTTAATCTTGGTACGTCTTGTGAAGTTAATGGGTTTCTTGAAAACTCTTCAGTGATTAGCATTAATCCTTGCGAGTCTTTTGTGAATCCAAAACCAACTTTGGTCCAATCTGTGTATAAAACATTTTTTCTGTGTGATGGGCTGCGCATAAAGCCTTCAAATCCTTCTGCCAAGCTTGATACGCGGGCTATATTTTCTCCGACTTCAGTTGAAATATTTAATGCAATTCTTCTGTCGTTTGGAGTTTGCCCTTGCAGATTTATATGGCTGAAATATTTATTTATTGCCATGTCGTCCGAGTGTTTTTGTGCGAGTTCGTTAAGTTTTGTATTTATTGAAACGACTTGCAGGCCGAGATTTTGGCGTGCCGTATTTGTCCATGTCAAAAATTTATTTTGTGCATCTGTGAGAGTTTTGTCCGGATTCGAATCTATTTTTTCGACATCTGTGAAATCCGGTAAAAAGGGGATTCCCGCGCCAATATAAATTGGTGTATTTATTACAGTTTCACCTCCAACTTCGCTTATTCCTATCACATATGTTCCGCTGATTGTTGGTGTATAAGATAAGACGTATTGACTACCTTTTTTAAAAGCGTTTTCTCCGTTTGAGAGTATTGGGCTTGAAGGAGATGTTATGTTGAGGCTTTCAACCATTCCGTTCGGCTTTATAATGTGCGCTTCTTCAAGAATGTCTGTATTTGTTATACCTGATATTATTATTTGTCGCGCAAAAGGTAGAGTTGTTTGTAAGCCGGAGGATGATATTTTGGATTGATTGTTTTTACTAAAAAGGTGACGAATTGCTAAGAAGGTTGTTTCTGAAGTCGTGCCATTATTGTCGATTACCATGCGAACTGTTCCAGGGCTGAATTTATAAAAATCTTCAAAGAAAATTTCAAAATTGTCCGCTTTTTGTCTGACTATGTAATAAAAAGAATTTATTTCTTGTGAGAATGTAATTTTTGTAATGCTTCTTTCGTCTTTATTAAGCGGTATATAAGTTGTATTGCCTGATGAATATATTCTTGGAGTTATTGCCGCTCCCGCTTGTTCTCCTGAATTTACAGCCGGAGTTGAGTCTAAAACCGATATGTTTACGACTTTACTTGAGCCTTGTGTCCCGGGAATTATTCCAAGCAAATAGTTGCCCGGATATCTGAATACAATTGGAATTTCGAAGTTTCCGTTTTCAACTTTTACACTAAATTCAATGCTTTTGTCGTTATTGTAAGTGTCTTTATATGATAAGAATGCGAAAATTGTGCTAAATGTACCGCTTGTTATTGTGCCTTTAAATTTGTAGACTTCGTTTTTATAAAATATTGTTGGAAAGTCCGAATCTAAAGTCATTCCATCGAAAAAGTTTTTATTTATCGTTACCGATGCGACCGGGCTTTGTGCTTGCATTTGAGGAAGTGTCGGTGTGATTATTGGCTTAAAGATGTCATTTGCTGAGGATTGGTTTGTTGGCGTTGACGTTACCGTGTTTGGAACTTTTACGATTTTGAATATTTCTTGTTTTGACGTTCTATAAATGATTTCAGAGGTGAGTCCGCGAGTTATTGGGATGTTTGGATTGAAAACATTGTCGTCTATTAAGTATTTTTGTTGTGCGAAGTTTGAATATGGCAAATACCATTCACCTGATACATTTATGATTTTCCATTTTTGAGCTATTCCGATTATTTTTAATGCTTCGGCTTGATTTATTGATTGTGCAGGTCGAAACGTTCCATCTTTATATCCCGCGATAATTCCTTCTGAGGCGGCTTTTTTTACATAAGGTGTATACCAAGCATTTTCCGGCACGTCTTTAAATGAAATGCTTGATGTGGAATTTAAATCATATCCTGAGCTTAAAACTATTATTTTAAGAAACTCCGCTCTTGATACGGGGTTATCCGGTTTAAAGGTTCCATCCTCGTATCCTTTAATTATGTTATAGGATTCGAGGTAGTTTATTGCGTCTGAATATGGATTTGTTGTTTGTATGTCTGCGAAAAATGCATACGTTGTTTGTGGCTGTATAAACGTTACCAGTAAACAAACTATCGCTAAAATTATTGATGATATTTTGCGCATATAACTATTATACGCTATAATTTGCTAAAATATTTTTTAACTTTTTCAAACAATGTTTAAAATGAAAATCGCTTCCATTTTAGTGCTTTTTTTAATGTTATCAGTTGCTACGGGATGTAATTTATTTAGTAAAGAGCCTTCAAAAACGCCTGAAGAGGTTGTTAAATCAGCTATAATGAATTCTCAAAAGATTAAGACTGCTACTATTAAAATTGGTATTAATGGTTTTCTTGCCGATGAATCGAGTGAGAAAAAGCAGAGAGTTGATTTGAATATGAGCGTGGATGAAAAGTTTGATATAAATGATGCTAAAAATCCAAAACTCGATCTTGATATGGCTGGAGATGTAACAATTGAAGGTAAAAAATATAATGGAGAAGTTGGTCTTCGCATGATGAATCGCAAAATGTATTTTAGTGTTTTGAAATACCCTGATCCTAAGGAATTTCCTGATTTGGCAATGGTCGCAACGTTTGCTAATAAATGGTTTTTCCTTTCAATGGATGAGCTTGGACAGACTGTTCCTTTGATGCCTTTTGATGAAGCTTCGATGACGCCTGAAATGAAACAAGTTAAAGAAGAGGCTCAAAAAGCAAATTTTTTCAAAGATTTAAAATATGAAGGAACTGAGGACGCTTCAGGCGAAAGTGCTTATAAATATACCGGATCTATTGATATGGATAAGGTTTATGATTTTATGATTAAGGTTTCTGAAATAAATAAAAAGGCTCCAACAGAAGAGGAAAAAGTTCAGTTGAAAAAAGGTTTAGCTAATTTGAATGTTCCTATGACTCTTTGGGTTTCTGTTGATGATGAGGTCATGGTTAAGGCGGCCGGTGTTTTGAATTACAACGATGCTGAAAATAAGAATTCCGCAAAGGTTGATTTTACGACTGACGTAAGCGGTATGGGCAAAGACGTTGTTATTGAAGAGCCAAAGGATGCGCTTGATTTAAAGCAAATTATTTCATCTATGATGGGTGGCGGCGTTGTTCCTGAGGTTGATGTTGCGCCTACAAAATAGAGAAAATTCATTCCAAGTTATATCGAAAAATTTACTGAAAGTTTCGACCGCAAGTTTGTTGTCGATCAATATCACGGATTCGTTTTTGTGCGATATTATAGACATTTTATCGCCATAGATGTTTATTGTTGAATTAGGCATAAAGTTTTTGCCTATAAATTTTATTTCGCAAAGTTCGGATATAAAAAAATGCCGCATTTCATCGACATTTTTCTCACAAGTCATTATTTTTAAAGGAATTCCTTTTGCGATGCGTTTTTTGTTGTATTCTTCGAGGTATTTTTTGATTTTTGGAGTTGGAGTTTCGGCGGATAAGATTGATTTTATCGGTGATTTTTCCATCAATATATTCTCATATGCGTAAATTATGCCGTTTTCGCCGGTTATCAGGTTTATTTGAGGAGCTATGTGATACTTTGTTTTTAAATTGTTAAAAATGCTTATATTTTCTGATAAATAAGCTATTTTTGAGCCAAAATCCAGCTGTTTATATTTCAAGTGATTTAAAATTATTTTTGGGTCTGTGGCCGTGTAAAGTTTTAGATTATTTTTTTTAAGTTCCATCAAGAATCCTTTTCTTTTTAGGATTTCGATTATCGAATAGGCGGTTGATCTTTGCGTGTTTGATTCGTTTGCTATGACGCTTGCTCTGTTTGTGCCGATTTTTAAATTAGTCAGATAAATTACCGCTTCTTTTTCGGTAAATCCGATTTCTTGCAATATGTGCTGTAGGTTGTTTTGCAACATACTTTTATTTACATGGCTTGATTTGCCTAACAGGAGGTTAAAGATATGGTAGCGCGCTATTTATTGCAATTATTTGATGTTGGTGGCTTTTGACAACATAGACTCGTTGTTAACGGCCTGTGCTCGTGATATTTATGCCATATGTCGATGGTGTCAAAAATTGTATTTTTGGGTTTGGGGTGGGCGATTGGGATTGTTTGTTTTGATAGTTTTTACGCTGTGATTTTGCTTGTTTTTTTGTGTGGATTTTTGTTTTTTAAAACTAGAAAAGTCGGGGTTGTTTTTATGGTTTTTATTGCTTTTGTTTGCGGATTTTTGAGAATTTATTTAGCGCAAAATAATGAGTTGGAGTTGTCTGATTTTGGGAATAAAAACGTTACTGTTTATGGCGTTATTTCCGAGGAGATTATTAATTATGATTCATATTCGATGATAAAAATTGCCGGCGATACTATTGAATATAACGAGTCGGTTTATAAAGTGGATTTTTTGCTTACCATAAGAGCAAATTTGCATAGTGGATTTGGATATGGCGATTACATTCGTGCAGTTGGAGTTGTCGGGAATTTTAATATAATGAGTTATCCGAATGTGAAGGTTTTGAAGAAGGGGAGTGTCGGGCCTGTTTTGCTTTTCCGCGCTTATATTATTTCGAAACTGGAAAGTATTTTTTCTGAACCATATTCAAGTTTTGTTTCCGCGCTTTTGATTGGTGCGAGAAAGGGAATTCCGGCTGATATTTTGAGTAATTTTAATAAGATTGGTTTGACGCATATTATTGCGGTTTCCGGCTATAACATCACCATTGTGATTGCTTGTGTGTTTGCGCTTTTTTCTTTCTTGGGAAGAAAATTGAAAGTTGTTTTTTCTGTTTTATTTGTTGTGTTTTTTATGTTTTTGGCCGGGGCAAGCGCTTCGGTTGTTCGAGCGTCTTTAATGGGAATAATTTCCATGCTGGCTTTATTTTTGGGTAGGAAAAATTTTATTCAAATTGCGATTTTTGCTTCCATGTTTTTTATGACGTTTATAAACCCCGAAATTGTTGTTTCCGATGTCGGATTTCAGTTGTCGTTTTTGGCTACATTAAGCCTGATTTATCTTATGCCGGTTTTGCAGAAAACGTGCGAGAAAATTCCTGAATTTTTTGGAATTCGTGATATTTTTTTAGCGACAATTGCTTCGCAGTTTTTCACTTTGCCTGTAATTTTGATGAACTTTAATCGAGTTTCAATTATTGCGCCTATTGCGAATATTTTTATTTTGCCTTTAATTCCGGCTGTTATGCTTTTTTCTTTCGTGGCTTTTGTTTTGGGTGTTATTTATGTGCCGCTTGGGGTCGTTTTTGGGCTTATTTGTGTGGCGATTTCAAAATTCATATTTTTGCTTGCAGAGAACTTTGCAAAGCTTGAATTTTCTTATTTTGATTTATATGTAACTTCAAAAACCGTTTTTATTTTATTATTTGCGGTGATTGTTTATGTTATTTCGAAAGTTGAGCTGAACAGTGGCGCTGAACTAGGCGGCGATGTCGTAGGTGTTAAGCCTTGAGTGTCGTGTTTTTCCAATTGCTTTTTTTAGATTTTCTCTATCTTGTGCGGTTTTTCCGACTCCGAGTTTTCGAGCTAATTGATTTTCAAATTCCGCTTTCTTTTGCTTAATTTCTTCGCCTTTTAATTCACGACCATCTCTTTTGTGCATTGTTAGTCTTCTTAGGCGACTTTGATTTTGGTTTGCTGTATTCATCGGCCTTTCTTCTCTGAAAAGGTCAACGTATTTATTCACAAGTTCTTTATCGCTTCCTTCTTCAACTCGGTCAACGTCAAGATCTTCAACGTCAATTGCGCGGCCGGTTGATTCATCAAGAATTTGTGTGCCTTTTGAGTGTTCTTTAAGCTCTTTGTTTAATTCTGACATTCGTCCATCTTTAAATTTTCCACTTCTTTCTTCAAGTCCTTTTGCGCCTTCTGCAAGCTCGCTTCTTCGTATTAATGTTTCGAATATATCAACTATTTGATAGCCTTCAACTTGTCTTCTTAGTTCGTCATTTCCCTGAAGTTTGTTATCAAGCATTTTGAGTAAAGGATTTTCCATTTTCTGAATTTCTTGCATGCGCGCGAGGGATTGTTTGTCTTTTGGATTTAATTCGAGAATTTGTTGATGCATGTGCATTTCCGCCTGCAAATTGCCGTTTTCTTTAAATTGATTTGCGACTTTTCTTAAAGCTTTTATTTCAACGCGTTTTTTGAAATCAATGACATCCTCTTCTGCGGCTTCTTGGCTTTCTACAGTTTCAAGCACTTTTTTCGTATCTGCCGGTTTTAATTTGCTCATGAGCGCGATTCTTTCGTTCAAGTCCATTTCATAAAAACCGTTATGTTTTTCTTGTGCGCTTTTTGGCATTGATTCGAACAATTCGAGCATCTTTTCTCTTCTTGGATCGTCGAGTTCGGATTTTTTAGCATATTTTTTAAGATCTTCGGCTGAAAGTGTTTTTATCCATGTTTCGTATGCTCTTGCGGATTTATGAGCCAAGGTTCCGCGTTTTTCCATTGTTAAAACTTTTTTGGTCAAGCCTTCGCGGTTTTTCATCATTTCATTTCCTTGCTCTTTTAATTGCGTGAGAATTTTTAATCTTTCTCTTAAATTTCCTTTCATGAAAGCTTTTTCGAACGGTTTTCTTTGAGCTTCAGGAAGGGCTTTAAAATCAGCTAAAACCTGTTTTCTGATAGGCGCATCGAGTGACGAATTTTGCAATAATTTTTTCTTTTCAACGAGTGAAAGTTTTCTGAAATTGTGTCTCCATTTCACGATATAATCTTTGTCTTCGCTCATTGATTTTTTGGCAACCAGGCCTTCTTCCGCGAATTTTTTAACTTTTGCCTCAAACTCTTTTCCAATTTTTACGTGCTCTTTTACCTCTTCGATTATTTTTTGCTTTTCTTCATAATCCGCTTCCCAAAAATGATATTGGTCTTGAACTTCTTTTGGTGCGTTGCTGTATGTTTTTTCGAATTGCTTTACTTTGGCTTCGCACTGAGCAAAAGATGAAAGGCATAGTTCGATGAATTTTATGTCGAAATTTTTATCTGAAACACTTTGTAAAGCTTTTTGCTTTTCGCTTGAGCTTAAATATTTGCTTCCATTAACGCGTTTCATATAATCTTGTTTCAAATCTGCGCGCATGGAATCAATTATTTCCGTTTGCCTTCTTTTCGTTTTGGCTTCTGTAAATTCGCGATCGAATTTACTTTGTCTTGTAGGTGAAAATAAATTAAATTGTGCTTTTAATTCTTGTGCAACTTCTGCGACTTTTTCGGCTCCGGCTTTGGTTTTTCCTTCAAACCCCCATTCTTGAAGAAGTTTCTTTTGATCCGCTACTGATGATTCTTTAAATCTCATTTCCATCATGCGAATTTCGCCTGCATCATATTCTTTTGAACCTTCAAGCTTTTTCATGAAAGATTCATATTGTTTCATGACGGTCTCAAGTTCGGGCAGATATTCATCACGCTTTTCGTGTCTTCGTAGTTTGCTGAATTCTTCCATGTGAGCAGGGGAGTTGCCGACGAGCCTCACGAGTTTATCCTGAAGCACTCGTAAGCTTTCTATTTCTTGATCTACTTCTTTAAAATATGTTTCTTTGCCTTTAACATCTTGCTGTTTGAATTCTTGTTTATATTCCGCGAGAGTATCTACATGGCGATCTTTATCTAGTCCAAAAAGTTCACGATTCGTATCCAACTTTTCGAAATAGCTGTGAGTTAATTTTTGGGTATCAGCAACAGTTGCCGCCATTTCTTTATCAAGAGTTTTTAAACCCTTTCTGTCTTTGCTTATTTCTATATCAAGCAGCTTGTCTTTGTATCTTTTTTGCTCTTGCGCGCTTAAAACACCATCAGCCCTTTCGAGTCTTTCACGAATATCGATGACTTGTCTTGTGAAGGCCTCTTGTTGTTCAAAGATATCTTGCGCGTCGACTTTGCCTTCAGATAAGGTATTTATATCGTCGTCGTTAAATGTATCTTGCTCGTCTTGTCTTTGAGCTCGATTTACGTTTGCCATAGTCGTTTTATACGTTTTTTATGTTAGCCGGCCGATTATACCGCACATGCAGAGAAACCGCAATTTAAACATAAAAGACATCCTTCGCCAACTTGAACTTCGCCGTGACACTCAGGGCACTTCTTTTCTTTGAGTATTTCGAGTTTGCTTAAAGCTTTGTGTGGCCTGCTCATGCTAATAATTGGTGGAGGAATGACTTCTTCAAGAGTGACTTTGTTTACAGGTTTTTTTAGTGTTTGAGGCGGAGTGATGTGTGAATGTGGAGCTTGAACCGGAGTTGCGATCGTTTCTTCTTTTTTATTCACTCTTCCGATGTTTAAAACCTGTGCTTCGCGGCTTTGGTCTCTGTAAATCGTTATTCCTTTGCAGTGCAATTTGAATGCGAGCCAATATGAATTTTTGATGTCTTCAATTGAGGCGGTTGCAGGGAAATTGATTGTTTTTGAAACCGAGCTATCTGTGTATTTTTGGAATGCGGCTTGCATTCTAACGTGCCATTCCGGCGCTATGTCTTGTGCGACGACAAATGTGTGTCTGATATCTTCAGGCAAATCTGTCATATGTTGAATTGTGCCGACTTTTGCGATTTCAGTCATTAAGTCTTGGCTGAAAAGTCCGCGTCTTCGCATTTCTTCTTCAAAAAATCTGTTTGTATAAATGAATTCCGTGCCGTCCATGACGTTTTTGATGTATGAGATGGCAAAGTTTGGTTCAAGTCCGCCGGAGGCTTCTGCAAGCATGCCGATCGTTCCGGTTGGAGCAATGGATGTGACGCATGCATTTCTGATTTTCATGCCCTTTGCTTCATATTCAGAGCCTTTCCACGCTGGGAATGTTCCGCGAGTTTCTGCTAGTTTCATGGAATATTTTAAAGCGCTTTCGTGTATGTATTTCATGATTCTTTCACCCCATGCAATGCCTTCTTCTGAATCGTAAGCAACACCGAGTTGGAAAAGCACATCTGCAAAACCCATAATTCCAAGTCCGATTTTGCGTGTGCGTCTTGAATTTTCCGCGATTTTATCGATTGGATAGTGGTTTGCGTCAATGACGTTATCAAGGAAGTGCACGCATTTTTCAACAAGCGCATCGAGCTTTTTCCAATCTAAGTCTTTTCTATCGGTTGCGATGATTTTATTAAGATTGATTGAGCCGAGGTTGCAGGATTCATAAGGGAGTAAAGGTTGTTCGCCACAGTTATGAACCACGATTCCATTGGCAATAAAACTGTGCGTGATTGGTTCGGTTAGGTCATATACAGTTTCTGTTCCGATATGCTTAAGGTTTTCGAATGTTGCAAGGAAATATTCTTTATATGACCCTCTTTTCATGTTTTTTAATGCATTTGCAAGCTTTGTTTTTTTAGCCGATTGCAAGAATCCGATTTCTTTTTTGAATTTACCGATATTTTCTTTTGATATAACAAGTTCATGCTGTGCTTTTGTTTTGTATAGCCTGTTTCCACCTTTTCCATTCGGCAATTTTGTCCATTTTTCAGGCCTTCTCGAATTGTATATTTTTGAAAATATACCGAAATTTAAGAGCATTTGTTGAACTTTTTCGAGAACATTTAAATTGCTTTGAGCAAGCCTTATGCTGAATCCTTTTTGTTGAGTGCCTTGAATGCTTCCATCCGCAGAGAAAAGTCCTTGCAAGAATCCTTTTTGCAATTTTTCCGAAGCTGCAAAGATTTTTTCACTTATATCGTATTTTGACGGATTTAAGCCGTAATTATGCGCTATTTCACGCAATCGTCCGGAGCGAATTCTTGACTCATTTCTATCTTTTATTTCTGAAGCCCCTATTTTGTTGTTTAATAATTTTGATGCCATTGCTTGAAACATTGGAGCCAGTTCGTGTTTTTCTTCACCGAAAAACGATAATACCAATCTTGTTTTTTGATTTTTTTCTTTTTGTAAATAGCCGTCCCCGACATACCATCCGAGAATGCGGCCGGTTTCCAAATTTCCCGTTTTTCCAAATCCGCCTTTTCTGTTTAATATATGGAGTTTATCGTCTTTTTTTAGATTTTGCGCCTCAATCCATCCTCGATTTGTCATTATTTTATGATTTTCCGTGAGCTTTAGACTAAAACCTTCTTTTGTTGTTATTTCATAAACTTCTTTTTCGCCCGTGATAAATACCTTTTCGGATTTAAGAGCGATTTTTTTATTCATGCGCGAGTCGATAGTCACGTTAATTGGTGATTGTTGCAGAAATAGTTCTTTTGCTGAAATGAGCCCTTTGTCCGTATAAATAAGCGTATCTCCGGTGATGCATGGATTTGTGGCTTCAATTTCGCCCAAATGCTTTGCGGGATGTTTTGCATTTGCTTCGTCGATGAAGATTAATCCCGGATCGCCGTTTTTCCATGCATTAGCCAAAATAATATCAAAAACCATTTGTGCAGGAAGAGTTTTGATTGGTTGTTTTGTGCGTGGATTTAAAAGTTCATATTCTTCGTTTTTTTCAAGAGCTTCCATGAATTTATTCGTGATTGCGACTGAAATGTTGAAATTTGTGAGAGTTTTCATATCGGCTTTGCAGTTGATGAAATCAAGAATATCCGGATGATCAACGCGAAGAATGCCCATGTTTGCACCACGTCTTTTGCCGCCTTGCTTGATGACTTCGGTTGCGGCATCAAATACTTTCATAAAGCTGACAGGGCCGGAAGAAACGCCTGTTGTGGATTTGACTGTGTCGTTTGAAGGGCGAAGTCTGGAAAATGAAAATCCTGTTCCTCCACCGGATTTGTGAATAAGGGCTGCATTTTTTAAAGTATCAAAAATTCCTTCCATGGAGTCTTCAACAGGCAAAACAAAGCATGCGGAAAGTTGCCCGATGTTTGTTCCGGCGTTCATCAAGGTAGGGGAATTTGGCATAAACTCGAGGTTTGCGATCATATCAAAGAATTCTTTGCTGGTTTTTTCAACGTCGCCATTATAATTTTTGTCCATTTCGGCAATGCTATCCGCAATTCTTCTGATCATATCTTCCGGAGTTTCTTTAAGCTCGCCGTTTTCGTCTTTTAATAAATATCTTTTTTCAAGAACTTTAAGGGCGTTCATGGAGAAATTGAGATTGTTTTCGCCCATTCCTTTGCCCAAGATAAGCTCTTTTTGGATTCTTTCATCAGCGCGTTTTTGTCTGTATAAAATGTATGCTTTTGCAGTTTTTGCATGTCCGCCTTCAATCAAAATCTTTTCAACAAGGTCTTGGATTTGTTCGACATTTGGAATGTCTGTATCTTTTTTGAAAAATACTTCCAAAACCGCTGTGACTTGGTTTGCGATTTGCTCTGCTGAGTGCTTGTCGTCGCCACCGACGGATTGAACTGCTTTCCAGATGGCTGAGACGATTTTTGCTTGGTCAAAATCTGCGATTCGGCCGTCACGTTTGATGATTTTTTTGATTGGGGACATATTATAGAAAGTTACAAGTTACAAGATTCAATTTACATTCAATTTTCAGTTTTCAAGTTTCAATTTTCAAACTTGAATTATGAGTGGGGTTGAGCATGAAAAGAACAGCTCAGGGTGATTTACTGAGCAACTCTAACTATATTACGGAGCGTTTTTTTATCAATAGAATTTATGCCGAATTCGTTGCATGAAATCGCATATATAGTGTTTCATATACTATATGGCACACAACCTGTTGTGGAAGCTATATATACTACCAAATTAAAAAAATCTTGTGAAGAGCATTGTTTGAAATGGGGTTGCGAAGAAGAGGGAAAAGTTGCGGACAGGTCGTTTGCCGAAGGCGTTTTAGCAAATATTCGTTGTATAAGCCGTTGTCGTTAGAAGTGCTGGTGATTATTAGCGTTTACCATAGCATATTGTAATATTTTATCGTTTTGGTATGCAATTGCTTTCTCTTAATTTTATTTTTTTCTCTTGCATCCTGTTAATTTTCTCTATACAATAATATTGTTTTATTATTTAATCATGTCTAATATGAAAAAACTTGATCGTAATTATCATATGATTTGTGGGAATATGAATTCTGGCGGACGTACTTCTTTTGATTTATTGTTTAATGGTGATTTTTCAAAAGATGAAAAAGAAAAAGTAATCGCTGACCATTTGGCGGCAATTACAGGCTTGATGCTTGATCAGGGGTATATTGGTTTTTTATCTGCATCTGATATTGCTGAGAAATATGGAAGGAGTCGTCAATTTTGGGAAAAATTGCTTCGGGAAGGCAAAATCCTATATCAACAAACGAAGTCAGGTAAAATCACTACTAATCTTTGGGTAGAGGCTTATTTAAGAAAAGATGAAGAAATAGAAAAATACGTAAAAGCTATGAAGGAAATGAGGAAAGTGATAATTAAAAGAGAAGATCGACAAGGGGTAAAATATGGTCCGATAACTTGTACTTGGTGCGGTAAAGAAACTTTTGAATATAGTTATAACCAAGGTAGGAATATCAACGGTGTTTGTAGGGCTCCTGGTTGTAATTTTCAAATCGTGACTCAAAAATAAAATTACTTTTTTGTATAAAAATGGATGATTTGCAATATGAAGCCTGATACAAGAAGGAATATTCCTAAATAAAAGACCCAAGGGTTTATTACCGTTACGGTTATATTGCTTTTTCCACAGCTGATGCTGCATCCACCGGATATTTCTTGCCAATTTTTGGCGTTTAATGAAAATGCCAAAAATATCGAACCAAATAGATCTGAGGTTATCCCAATTATGCTTCCGTGTTTTTGAAATAATGTTGTCATAATAATTTTATTTAGCTTTGTGAATCGGTTAATTCGCGTTAGTCGATGTATCCTTAAAATTTATTTCTTATCGTTATTTAAAATATGCGAGATCACCATACATGGAATATCGTAATCATCTAATCCAATGATGTAAGGCGTTTCTTTGCCCTCTTTAGATATTACTAGTCCAGTTGGTGTTAGTTCAAAAGCATGGATTTTTGAATAAGGGAAAGCGAAATTTTTCCTATTACCTTTGAAGCCGATTCTTTGATTAGTGAGCCAAAAAGCCCCTACATCTTCTGTGACTAGGTGTTCGCTTGATGATGTTGAAAAACCGACTGAACCAACGCGATATCTGAGGCCTTTCATAATTTTTATCGAAGCAGTTAGGCCACCATAATTGATACGGTTTGTAATTTTTTTATATTTTCTTGTTATACCGGGACAACCCCAATGCAAAATTTCATCTTTTTTAAAAATAATATCTATATCATGCCGTTGGATTTCCGGCAGAATGCCTTTATCAATAAGGCCCAAAGTATAAAATTTGTTGAATGCTTTTTGATCGAAATTAAAATCTTTTTGATTTACCCCAAAATAACCCATGAGTTCTTCGAGGGCTTTCTTTTCTTCTTCTGTTATTTTGCCATCGCCAATGATGTTTTGAAAAGCTAAACTGCTTGCTTTTTTGTGAGCGTCCATAAGTTCTTCTTTAGAAAAACCATATTCTTTGGATAGTTTTTCAAGCTCCTGTTTTTCACTAGCGTCTAATTTGCCGTCAGAAAGAAAATGCTTGAGAAGTTCATTGTACTTAATTTTACCTTCCCGTTTTGTTAGAAATTTTTTAACGAAATTGAGCATATTTTAAATTGTTATCTGTTTGGTTTCACCGCACAATTCTCACACGGGAAGTATTTGCTGATGTAAAAGTGGGCGAGTTCTTCGACAAGTGGAAGGCAGGAAGGGTCGCCTTTGCCGGCTTTGGTGCGCTCGACGACTTCTTCAAAGCTTTTTGCGCCGTGGAGGACCGCGTCTTCGATGTCTTTGTCTGTGATTTTGAGGACTTTATCAATCATGCGTGAGCCTTCGGCAACAACGCGTGAGCCTTGCTTTGTGTTTCTGAAATAATCGTTGATTGCGGCTTTTAAGGCTTTATCGCCAAGGACCGAGCAGTGGATTTTGCGTGATGGAAGGCCACCAAGACGTTTCAAAATGTCCATTTGGCTTATTTCTAGCGCTTTTTCGACTTTCATTCCGCCTTTTTCAACGAGCATAACGGATAAAACTGATGTTGATGCGATTGCTGATGCGCATCCAAAAGTTTGCCAGCCGCATTTTTTGATGCGATCGGTTTTTTGGTCGATAAGAAGCCAAATTTTCATCATATCGCCACATGCCGGACTGCCTACCATGCCAACTCCATTAAATTTGAAAGTTGGTTTTCCTTTTATTACAAAGTTTTTTGGATTTAAAAAGTGTTCTTTGACGATTCCGGAATAAAGCCATGGCGTGCCTTTAAACGAAATTACGTCGGGTGATTTATTTAATTTTTTCATCGTGTGTATTTTAAGTTGATAGGGGACATTGCGCGGAGATGCGCGACTATTTTTGCGAGTGTTGCGACTGTGTATTCGATTTCTTTTTCTGTTGTGTTTTTGCCGAGTGTAAGGCGCAAACTGCCATGAATGATTTCATGCGGGAGACTGATTGCGCGGAGGACGTGCGACGCTTCGAGCATTTTTGAACTGCAGGCAGAGCCGGTGCCTGTGCAAATGTTCATCTGATCCAGATAAAGAACCAACGCTTCTCCTTCAATGTCGAAAATTGATATATGAATATTGTTTGGTAATCGTTGAGTCGGGTGTCCGTTTACAATTATTTTTTTGATGCTTTTTTGAATTCCGGAAAGCAGTTTATCGCGGAGTTTTTTTATGCGTGGAACTTCGGTTTTCATTGATTTTTGAGCCAAATCCAGGGCCGTTGCAAATCCGACAATTCCCGCGACATTTTCTGTTCCTGCGCGGATTCCAAATTCTTGGTGGCCGCCATAAATTAATGGTTCTATTTTTGTGTTTTTTCGGAGATAAAGCGCGCCGACTCCTTTTGGTCCATAGATTTTGCTTCCGTTTAAAGTCATCATGTCAACGCCTAGTGCGTTTACGTCGAGAGAAAGTACGCCGGCCGCTTGGCATGCGTCTGTGTGAAAATATGGTAGTCCGGTTTCTTTATTGCGTTTTTTTGCGATTATTTTGCCGGCTTCCGCGATTGGTTCGATTGTGCCGATTTCATTATTTGCATACATAATGCTGACCAAAATTGTTTCCGGCTTTATTGCTTTTTCGAGCTCTTTTAAATCGATTAGACCGTTTTTATCAACGCTTAAGTATGTAACATCAAATCCCGCTTTTTCAAGAGCTTGGCACGTTTCCAAGACCGCAGGATGCTCGATTTTTGTTGTTATTATGTGTTTGCCATATTTTTGGTTTGCTTTTGCCGTTCCGATGATTGCGAGATTATCTGATTCTGTTCCGCTTCCTGTGAAAATAATTTCGCCCGCGTTGCAATTCAAATGCGTGGAAATGATTCTGCGTGCGTGGTCGATTGCTTCGCGCGCTTCATATCCAAATGAATACATTCCGCCCGGATTTCCAAAATCATTTTTTAAAAATGGTTCCATTACTTTCAAAACTTTTGGGTCAATTGGCGTTGTTGCCGCATTATCGAGATAGATGCGGGTTTTGAAGGGTTTTATATTTAAATATTCCATAGATTGTTGTTGATAATAATGCTCAGCGTAAGGGCTGTGCTGGCATCCTTTATTTTACCTTGTTTTAGCAATTTAAGCACATCTTGTTTGCTGAAAAGAAGGGGGGTGATCTGTTCGTTTTCATCAAGATTTTGTGCGTGTGTTTTTATTGCATTATGTCCGATAAAAAGGTGCATTTTATTATTTAATAGTCCTGATGCGGCATGGAATTCACCAATTTTTTTGAGATTTTTGATGCTATATCCGGTTTCTTCAAGCATTTCACGCTTTGCGCATAATTTAATCGATTCTTTTTTATGCGTAAGTCCGCCGGCCGGTAATTCGATTCCGATTTTTCCAACAGGGTGGCGATATTGCTGAACCATGATAAGGCGATTTTCTTTCGTGAAAGCCGCAATCATGGCATAGTCGAATTTTTCAACAACAAAATAATCTTTTGCGATTTTGCCGTTTTCCATCAGGCAGTCGTCCTTGCGTATTGCAAGATATTTATTACGCAGAACGTATTTTGATTTAATTGTTTTCCATGTCTTCATGGCTTCATTTTACACTAAATTTGACTTAATTTCTAAAATACATATACTGGAACTCGTACTTTTACATTACGTCGAAAGGCGTAATTTACTCGGCGCTATCGTCTAGTGGTTAGGACACCAGGTTTTCATCCTGGGAACCGGGGTTCAATTCCCCGTGGCGCTACCAGAATCGAAATCCGAAATCTGAAAAACGAAATCCAAAACAAATTAGAAATACGAAGCAAAAAACGTTGAAACGTTTTTTTAGTAAACCTTGTTGTGTCCGCCAATATCTACGAATTTAAAAACCAAAATTTCCTTTTCTTTTTGTAGGCGTTTTTCGTAAATGGCTCTTATGTCATCAGTAACCGAAAAAGCATATTCATTATTCTGCTTTCCGTTCAATTTATGAGTTTTTAGAGAGGGGGAATGCTCATTATCAATAAAAATTCCAAGTTTTTTTATAAATAACTTTTGTGTTTTAATGTTCAATTTGCCAAAGGATTTTTCAAATTTTCTTGTTCTTTCAATGAATTTTTTCATTTAATTAGAGATTCAAAGTTTTTAATGCAAGCTCGTTTTCCTTCTTTTGTGGAAACGTCAAAAGAGGCAACGACTTCGTCATCGTCGGATACAAGTCCAAATTTCAGCTTATCACTGTTATAAGCCTTTAACGCTTGAGTTACTATAAAAGTTAATGTTACTCCGTCTTTTTGTGCTTTTTTTTGAGCAATAGCCTTTAATGGCTCTTCCAAGTTAATTGTTAATGAGGTCATAATTGATTTTATATATAATGATTATATACTAATATTACACTAATCATCGGTAAAGATCAACTGTTTTTGTAAAATTGCTTACTTTGTTATAATTGAAATATGAATTTTTTTATTTTTCATGGAACGGGCGGTTATCCGGAGGAAAACTTTTTTCCTTGGCTTAAAAGTGAGCTTGAAAAATTGGGACATCAAGTTATCGTTCCACAGCTTCCTGGTGCGGATAAGCCGGACTATGATAAATGGTTTAATTTTCTTGAAAAATATGAAAAAGATTTTGGAGTTGACACTGTTTTAATTGGCCATAGTTTGGGAGGTGCGGTTCTTTTGCGTGAGCTTGAAAAAATTCCAAATAAAGTTAAAGCCGCTTTTATTATTGCTGCACCAATTGGCGTTTCCATAACCAAATATTATGAGACCGATAAGCCGTTTATCGCGCATCCGTTTGATTGGGCGAAAATAAAAAACAACGCCGAGAAATTTGTTGTTTTTCATTCGGATAATGATTCTTTTGTACAATTAATCAACGGGCAAGAGCTTGCGAAAAATCTTGGAGTAGAATTAACGTTTGTGCCTAATGCCGGCCATTTTAATACAAGTGCCGGATATACGAAATTTGAACTACTTTTGGAAGAGATAAAAAAGGTGATTTAGATCTACTTTTTCTTTTTTGCCGGAATTGTATTTATATAAACTTTATTTTCCGGTTCGATCATTTTTTTGGATTCGGCGGTTTGTTCGACTTTGGGGTAGGAGAGTATTTTTGTTAGTTCGGATTCTAGTTCTTCACCTTCAAGACGGAGTTGGTTGTTTTCAAGTTGGAGCTGTTTTAAAGCATATCCTTTTTGTGATGTGCTTCCGATTGCGAGGATGAAATATGCGCTCAAGCCGATTATTATTGTTGTTAATGTAATTAGCAAATAAGTGATTGTTTTTTTGATTTCAATCGAAAGAGGTTTGCGAGTTTGGAGGGATTTGTATCTCATAATGGTAAAATTTCGATTTGGACAGGGATTATGCCGTTTGATTTTTCTCCTATCATTGTAAACGCGCTTTCGGATAAATCAATTTCGAAATTTTTTGTATATGGTCCGCGATCGTTTACTGTAACTTCCACGGATTTTGAATTTTTTAAGTTTGTGACTTTTAAGCGTGTGCCAAATTTGAGGGTTTTGTGTGCGGCTGTTAGGTTTGCATGTGTGAAGATTTCACCTGATGATGTTTTTCGTCCTTCAAATTTTTTGTCATAAAATGAAGCGATTCCAAACGTATATCCTGCGTGATATTTTTTTGCGCGATATAAGATGTCCATTAAATAGCCTTTTGAAATTAGGTCGCTTGGTGACATTTCGTCCGCTTGCCCGAATCTGATTATGTGCCTTTCCTTTGCGATTTTTGCATAAGAGCTAAACCATGCGTCTTTTGGTACGTCTGCAAAAACATCTTCCGTTGGTTTATCAAAAACCATTGTTCCATCAATTAGTTTATCCGTTTCCAAAACGATTTTTATGGCTTCTGCAAGCATTATTTTTTTATTTGGCTGGAATCTGCGGGAATTATATCCATTTATAAGTTTTAACTCTTTTGCTTTTTGGACATATACGGCATTAACACTTTCGAGTGGAACATCTGAAAATGGTTTGATTGTTGCTTTTTCATTTGGAGCATATCCAAGAGTAACGCGTAAAATGTAATTTACGGCTTCAGCGCGGCTTATTTGTGCGTCAGGATTGAAGTTTTCATCTTTATCATCAATTAATTCTTCACTTTTTAAATATTGAATCGCGGTGTAATAAGGATAGCCTTCCGGAACATCTTTAAAATACGGTTCGATCTTAATTTCTTCCGCTTGTGCGTATATAGATGGCTTTAAAATCAGTGGCGTTAAAACGCACACAATTATAGCCGATATCAGGGCTGCGATTTGAAATTTACGCTGCATCTTTTAGTTTGATTGTGACTTGTCTGGACTCTCCTTCGCCGACGCTTTCTGTTGCGATGTCGCTAAATTGTTCTTGTAAGAGGTGCATATGAATCAATCTGCGCATATATGCCGGCATTGGTGGCATAATTTGCGTTTGGTTGTTTTTTCTTGCGAGTGAGACCTTTCTTTCGGCAAGTTGAATCAAGCTGTCTTCGTGAGCTTTTTTGTAATTGTCGATGTCGAGAGTTAGGCTGATTTTTTTGTCAGGAAATTTTCTGAATATGAGCGTTTTATAGATATGTTGGAGAGCTTGCAATGTCTCTCCGTGATATCCAATCAAAACCGCTGAATCTTCAGGGCTGATTATGTTTACGCGATATGTTTCGTTTTCTTCTGTGATCTCGATTTTTCCTGTGAAGGTTCTTAAAGCCTTATTCAGGAGTTCGCGCAGTATATCTTCAAAATCGTTTTTAATGTCCATGGTTTTATATTTTAAGGTGATATTTGCGAAATTATTGCGTGCTATTTGTAAACCACTTTCACTTTTGGTTCGTTGTCTGTTTTTGCCTTATTTATCATCAATTGTTGGCCAATGCTGAATACGGTTGAAATGCCCCAGTATATGCCGACACCGGCTGGCACGGAAGCTGTGAAAATGGCGATCATAACAGGCATGAAATAAAGCATCATATTGTTTACGCTTTGAGTCTCTGATTTTTTCTTTTCTTCTCCAGCTTTAGATGGTTTTTTCGCAAATGATAATTTCATCTGTAGAAATTGAAGTCCACCAACTATTGCAGGGAGAACATAGGCGTTTTTTTCAGTTAAGTTTAAGATTCCAAGGAACATAACGTTGATGTTGTCGAGTGATACAAATCCCTTTAGGAAATCATAAATCATATATACGTTATCTTCATTTAATCCGTTCTGAATGACATAAAAAACCGCGATTAAGAAGGGAAATTGAATTAAGATTGGCAAGCATCCGCCGAACGGGCTGACCTTGTTTTCTTTAAAAATGCGCATTGTTTCTTGTCCGATTCTTTGCTGATCGCCTTTGAATTTTTCTTTTATGCGGTCAATTTCCGGTTGGACTTCTTGCATCTTTTTTTGAGATTTCATCGCTTGATGAGACGGGAAGAACAGGATGAATCTTATTATTAACGTTAGAAAGATTATGCCTAAACCAAGATCGCGGAATGGCATAATGTTCGTTAGGAATATCAACGCGTTATATATTGGATGATAAAAACCGCTATCCCAGATTATTCTGAAAAATCCTTTTTGAGTTATTTCGAATTCGTTTGATTCAAACGTTTTTTCGTTGCTGTTTATTGTTGTTACAAGCGAAATTTTGTATTTTCCAAGTTCTCCAAAAAGTGCGTGATTCCATTTGTCATACCAAATTTGTTGCTCTTCGTTTGCCTGAATAATTAATTCTGGTAGTTTTCCGCAGTCTATTTTTGCCTCGGAATTTAATTGTTCCCAAGTTGTGCCATTATATTTATAGACATTTAAAGGTTCTTTTGGGCAATCATTTTTAATCGTTATTGCGGCTTGTGTGTTGTTCTTTATAGTTGCTGTAACGAGTTTTTCTTGGGCAAGCTCTGCATCGATTGTTATGCTGACTTCGCTTTTGTTTGCAGTGTCGCTCGTTGAGGCTTTATTGCCTGTAAAAGCGTTAAATATAAGATTTATACCCAAAAATATGACTATAAATATAATTACATTTTTTAATATGTTTTTGCCCATTTTTTAAAGTTAGTCAGTATATAAGTTATTTCTTTTTCTATTTCAGCAGGCGTTACCTTGTTTATCTGTGTATATGGTATAAACGCTGCGTCGAGATTTGCATTTGATATTTGATTCAAATTCTTTCTTATTGCTTCGTAGATTTTTCTGCGAAGAGTTGTCCTTTGTGCCGGTTTTAATTGTAGTTTTTTCCCTACTACAACGCAAAAGCGGCAAGAGCTTTTATTGTTTTTTCTAAAAATTATTGAGAAAAAATTTGATCTTTGTTTAAGTCCTTTATCAAGCAAAAATTCCACTTCAGATTTTTTTAACCTCATGCTTTTTGGAAGCATTTTAAGCCGTTGTTATCCTTTTTCTTCCTTTTGCACGTCTTCTCGCAAGTGTTTTTCTTCCACCTACGGTTTTCATTTTACCTAAAAATCCGTGTCTCTTTGAGCGTTTTCTCTTTTTTGATTTTCCGAGCATATTGTTTAAAATTTACAATTTACAAGTGTCAATTTACATTCAATTTTCAATTTTCGAATATCAATTTACAATTGATTGATTTGGTTGACGTATAAAAGAGTAGCGGGAAAATGGAGCTGTGTCAATTTGCTTTGCAAAGATATAGCATATATTGTATATTAAATAAGAATATTTTTTGATTATTTATGTCCACTCACCTTAATTACGAGTTTTTGTTTGTCGGAAGAGACGAAAACAGCTTTTTAGAGAATTATGTTTATGATTCGACGGAAGATTTGGGCGAAAAGGGAGGTAGACTTTGGGTTACAATAGAAATTCAAAATAATCCCGCAGAGGCTGAGGCAATTGCTGAAGCTATTTTTGAAAGAATGCGAAAAAGGTTTTTTACTGATTTGGAAAAAGAACCTTATGCAAGATTTGAAGCCGGTTTAAAGGATGTTAATAAAACTCTGGAATCTTTTAAAGAAGAAAAATCATCTCATTATATTGGTAATTTGAGCGTTGTTATTGCGGCGAGCGTTAAAAGTGAGCTTTTGATTTCTCAATGTGGTGAAGCTGAGGCTTATTTGATTAGAAAGAGATACGTGAGTGTTTTGACAGAAGGACTTTCTGAAGATAATTATGAATTTTTTATGAATATTGCCAGTGGAACTCTTGAAATGCATGATTTTGTTGTTTTGTGTTCAAGCAGATTGCTTCGATATATTTCAAAGACGGAATTTTCAAAATCAGTTGTTATTGGAGATGTTGTTAAGTCTTTGGAAGAGCTTAAGGAAGCTGTTTCTCCTGAAATCCTTGGGAAAATTGCAATAGCCGGAATTTGCGTTTCGGAAAAGCAAATGGAGGAACCTGTTGTTGAGGATAAATTGGAAGAGGAGATTGGTGAAGGCGGTGCGATTATTCGTCCTTCATTTTTGGCTAGTAAATTTGGATTTTTGAAAGGTTTATCTCCTTTTTTAAAAAGCGAAAAGTTTCGAAATATGCGTAATTTAAAAGACAAATTACAGTTTGATAAAATCGATTTTGATAAATTAAAAGTAAAAGCCGGTGATGCGTTTAAGAAAGCGATGGAATTAAAAGAGCGTTTCGTTAAGCCTGAATCTTATAAAGATAAGGCTCTCGCAATTGCAATTGCAGGCATTGTTTTGCTTGGAGTTGTTATTGGCGTTGTTAAATATAGCCAAGGCAGAAGTGCGGAACTTCTTGTTTTGGATCAAAAATTGAATACTGCTCGTGATGAAATCAGTGAAGCCATGACAAAGGGTCAATATGACAAGGCTGAAGCCGCGAGAATTTTGTCACACGCAGAACAATCTGCAAAAGAAGTTTTGAATACGGATATGCGCGCGAAAGCGACTGAGGTTTTAGCCAAAATACAAGATACTCGTGATGTTTTGGATAACGTGAAAAGAAGTGCTCCGGCCTTATTTATGGATTTGAATAAAGTGAAATCCGGTATAAATGCGCTTGGCGTACTTTTCTTAAAAGATAGAATGTATATTTTTGATGAGTTTTCTTTGTTTGAAATTTTGCTTGATCAAATTGGCGAGCCGATGAAGATTGCAGATGGTGAGACTGTTATTGCCGGAACTGTTTTTGGAGAGAGAGCAAGTTTGGTTTTCTTAACAAAATCAGGAAAATTAATTGAATTTAAAGATGGAGTTTTCAAATATTTCTCAACTGCTGATGGTGTTTTTCATAAAGGTGTAGCGATTAAAGCTTGGGGTGATAGAGTTTATATTTTGAGCCCTGAAGAAGATCAGATTTGGAGATATTCTTATTTGAATACAAAGGATGCGTTTGGAAACGCGGAATCGTATAAGAAGGATGGTGATTTGAAAAATGCAGTTGATTTTGCTCTTGATGGAAATGTGTTTGTTGCTTTGAATGATGGGCAAATTGTTAGATATTATCGTGGAAATGCGCAAGTTACACCTATGACGAAAACTCCTTTTAGACCAATGGTTTCCGCTTCAAAAATCTTTACTGACGATGAAATGATGCAGATTTTTGCATTGGATAGCTCTGAAAACAGACTTTATATTTTCCAAAAAGAGAAGAAAGGTGAAGAGCTTAGTTATTCAAAACAGTATCAGTTTGACGGCGTTGGTGAGATCAGATCTTTATATTTTGATAAGACGGCGAATCTGATTTACTTCTTGGATTCGAAGAATATTTATAAGTTGACGCTTTTATAGAGTTTTTATTTTTTTATTTTCTCAGACACGCTCAATTTTCTTAAGCGTGTAAATTTTCGCTAGCATTCGACCTTGCTCGTTTTGCTTTGCAAAACACCATGCTCGCAAGGTCTCATGACTGTCTTCTAAAATAAAAAAATAAAAACTTGCCTATTAATCTTAAAATAAATTAAACAAACTTTTGACGAATTGATTTTGGGTGATATAATATCTTCCTATATTTAACTAAATAACATATGCATAGCCCTGATGATGGTTTGTTTGAGAGGATTGAAGGTGCGTTAAAGAGGGATGGAGTGGTCACTTTTAGAACACGCATTTCGAGTCTTGAGGATGATCCGGGGGAGGTTTTAAAGGCTTTTACTGCCGGCTTTCAAGCTCGCGGAATGGATGCTGTGGCAACTTGCCTTGGTGAGCCCATTAAAGAAGGTGAAGTCACTTTTGTGCGATTGCATGTTGAAAGAACTCAGAAAACTGAAAGGGTTGATGAAGGTAGAGTGGTTAGTAGAGTGGTCTAATATTTTATTGTTATATTGCGCCTTTATAAAGTTTTTCCAGCGCATCGGTTGTAGTTTTGATGTCGTAGGATTTTGATTTTTCGAGGGCGGCGAGGGAGAATTTTTTGATTAATTCCGGACTATTTAAGAGGTGAATGATTTTTCGTGAAATTTCTTCCGGAGTATGCGAGTCGCAGAGAATACCGTTTCCTTCAACTAATTCCGGCATTCCTTTTGATCGAATGGCGACGATTGGCATGCCAAAAGACATGGCTTCAATCACGGCCATTGGTTGATTTTCAGAAGTGCTTGTGTTGATGAAAACGGATTGATTTTCGAATATATCGCCTTTAAGAATTTCTTCATTTGGGAGTGCGCCCGTGAACGTGATGTTTTGGCTTAAATTAAGTGATTTTGTGAGTTGTTCCAGTTCACCTTGGATTGTTCCGCTACCGACAATTTTTAAGTGTGCGTTTGGAATTTTTTTAACAACAAGCGCGAAGGATTTGAGCAAAAGATTTACGTTTTTTTCAGGACTTAAGCGGCCTGTGTAAATGCAATTATGGTTTGGGGTTTTGGCTATTGAGAGAGGATTTATCGGGATGCCATTATTGATTTGCACAACTTTTGTTTTGATTTTGTGTTCGACGAGTGCATTTTTTGTATATTCGCATGGCGAAATAAGTACATCAGCTTGTTCATGAATAAAATTTGAATATTTCCAAAGAAGTTTTTCAATAGGTTTTATCGCGAATCTTGTGAATTTTACGTTGCTTAAAAATTCCGGATCCATAAGGAATGTGTGGAATGTGCCGATTAGTGGAATATTAAGCTTTTTTGCCGATGCGATTCCTTCAATGCCGATTACAAAAGGGGTGTGGAAATGAATTATATCTGGCTTGAAATTTTTGAGTTCACGAAGAGTTTTTATCGGATGCACCAGGGCAAGTTTTATATCTTGATGAAAAAACGTGTCTGTTGATGGATAAAAAATTAATTCGATTCCTTCGATCTTGGGTTTATTGTTGTCGAAGTGCGATTTTTTAATGCGTGGTGCGAAGATTTTTACTTTATGACCGCGCTTTACAAGTTCTTTGCTGGAATTTATGATAACACTAACAACGCCATTTGTAAGCGGAAGAAAGACGTCTGTGAAGATTGCGATGTTCATGGCTATCATTATAGAGCGTAGAACTCAAAGCGCAAAGCTCAAAGCCACAGGTCAAAAGTTAAAACTGCGTGGATTTGCTTTTTGGGTGAATTGTGTTTTATAATAAAAACCTTAATAAAAATATTTATGAGTGAAGGTTTTAGAGGTCCTGTTGTTATAGTAGGAAGACACGTTGATGCTGGAGATGATATTCTTGGCTCTCAACTGGAGACGGCGTTACCCGGAGCGTCTATTACTTATTTTCCGGCTTCAGAAGCAGATACTGATATGAGGACGATAGTTGAGGCCTCAGGTATTCCAAGAGCTCGCCTTGCTGAGGTGCTCGATCATCTCGGATATGCTGTTTTGAATTAAATCGTATGCGCGCCGCCAAGTTTTTTAAACTTGGTATTTGGGCCTTGTTCAATTTTTACGTCTGAATCATGGAGAATGTTAAAATGTTCCAGAACTTCCGGATAACCTTCTTGATAAACAACGCGTTTGATTCCGGATTCGGCAATCAAGCTTGAGCAAATTCGGCAAGGGTGTTTTGTGCAATAAAGAGTTGCGCCTTTGAGTGAAATTCCTTTTAAAGCGGCTTTTGCGATGATCCATTGTTCTGCGCAAATGCCATAACAAATTTCGCGTCTTTCGCCGGATTTTATATTCATTTTATTGCGAATACAGCCGAGTTCTGTGCATGGATACTGACAATGCCAATCGTTTGTATGCTTGAGCAAGATTTTGTTATTTTTAACTACGAGTGCTGCAATATGTGCTCGTAAACAAAGAGCTTGAGGTTCAAGTTTATCAATTATTTCCAGAAATTTTAGATCTTTTTTTGAAATCATGTGATCATCCAAGGGTAATATTTTTGTACTTCAAGGACGAGCGTTTCCGGCTTAACAATGCCAATTTCCGTGATAACTCCTGTGATAATATCCGGTGCGATAATTTCAAATGCCGGATTGAAAATCGTGACTCCTGCGGGTGGATTTTCCCAGACTTCTTTTGGATCGCGTTCTTCGATTTTTTCTTCAAATCCATATAAAGTTTGCGGATCGAATTTCCATGAATTTGTGCATGAATAAGCGGGAATTCGGGCTTGATTTGCAAATTCTGCCAAGAATTCCGTGCCAATTTTATTAAAGATTTTTCCTTCACTTGTGATTGCGTCGCATCCGAATAAAAATAAATTTGCGTGTTTCATTGCTGTGCGACCTGCGCTATCCACAAAATGTGTGACTTTTATTCCGGCTTTTGCAAGATTTGTCGCAGTGATTCTTCCTTGAAATTTTGGTCGAGTTTCGGAGTTATAAACTTCGAATTTTTTGCCTTGCTGATGCGCTTCAATCAAGATCGCTTCAACTGTTGAAGAATGGCAGTGTGTATAAACAATCATGCCATCGGAGATTTTGTTTGCGCCATATTTAGCGATTAATTCTTGAGATTTTTTGAAATGGTCGTGTGCGATTTGGCATGCGTTTTCGACTTTATTAAAATTTTCGAAGCAGTATTTTAATGCGTTTCTTAAAGCCGGTTCAGTTTCACGCAATGAAATTAATTCATCCATGTATTTTTTGAGCTGTTCGCGATCCTTAGTTTCGGCTATTTTCTGCGAAAAAGCGTCAACTGCGGCAATTGCAATTTTTTCCGCTCCTTGGATTGTTAAATCTTTAATTCCTTTAACAATTTCATCGTATGTCATATCCAATATCTGTTAAATATTTTTTAGCGTAATTTAATCTGTCTTCGTTTTCCGCATAAATCGTGTAAAGCGGTTCATTTTTTAAAACTCTATCGCCGACTTTTTTGTATAAATAAACGCCTGCAGAAGGGTCTTTTGGTGCTCCTGCGATACGGGCGATATGTGCGATTTGTTTGTTTGCAATGCTGAAAACGTCGCCTGTGCATGGAGAAACAACGTGGAATTTATATGCTCCCGGTTCAAGTTTTGTGTGTTTTTTGCCTTGAGCTTCAATTATTTCCATGAATTTTTTGTATGCTTTTCCGGAAGTTAAAACTTCTTCGGCCATTTTTTCGCCTTGTCCTTTTTTTGCTTTTCCTGTGAATTCAAGAGTTAATCCAGCCATCATAAGGGCTTTAGTTCTTAAATCATATGGAGCTTCAGGTTCATTTTTTAAAACTTTCATGACATCAATAACTTCGAGAACCGGTCCGATTCCTTTTCCGATTGGTTGGCTTCCGTCAGTCGTTATGACTTTTGTTTTCATACCAAGCAATGAGCCAATACGTTCAAAATCTTTTTTTAAATCATCAGCTTGTTTTTGATTGCTGACTTTTACGCCTTGTCCAAACGGAATATCAATAAGCACATATTTTGCGCCTACAGCGAATTTTTTTGCCATAATTGAGGCAAGAAGCATGCCTTTTGGGTCAAGGCTAAGCGGATGACGAACACGAATCATTTTGTCGTCTGCGGCTGCAATATCAACGCCGCCGCCCCATGTGATGCATGCGCCGACTTTATTAACAATTTGCATGAGTCTTTTTGCATCATTTTCAACATTTGCCAAAACTTCCATTGTGTCTGCTGTTCCGGAAGGGCTTGTTATGGCTCTTGAGGATGTTTTTGGGATTTTGATTCCAAGGCATGCAACAATTGGGATTGAGATCATCGTTGTTCTGTTTCCCGGAACTCCACCAATACAATGTTTGTCCGCAATTATTTCACCTTTTTTGAAAGATAATGTGTTTCCATGATTTACAATTGATCGCGTAAGAGCGATCGTTTCTTTGTCGCTTAAGCCTTTTGTGTATGCGCCGGCAACAAAATAAGCAAGTTCAACCTCGCTTAAATCATCGTTTACGACGTCATTGATTATTGCGTCGATTTTTTCCGTGCTTAATTCAACGCCTTCGAGCTTTTCTTTAATATAAAGAGTTGATTTTGGTTTTTCTGCGATGGAAACGGTTATTACATCTCCTTTTTTTACATTAAGTTTTTCCCAGCTTTCCATATAAAGGCCGATTTGATCGTCTTTTACGTCTTTGCCTTCGGTGATATCAAGGATTGCGGTGAGCTTGCCTTTGCCATCATTAAAAATTGCAATACGGTCTCCGGCAAAAAGATCAAGTTTGTGAGACGTTTTTTCGTTTAAAATAGCGATAAACTTGCTACCGACTTTAATCGGGATTTTTTTTGGAGTGAGTTTCATTTTTATTTTTGTTTATATATAGAGATATTATATCACATTTTTGGCTTCAGGTAAAGGATAAGATATGCTTTGCGATCATCTTTTCTTCGTTTGCTGGAATTACAAAAATGTAAAGCTCGCCGGATTTGTCGCAAATTAATGTTTCCGTATTTGCGCGATTTTTCTTTTCGTCAATTTTTGCCCCAAGGAAAGCCAAATTTTTGCATATCATTGTGCGTAAATAATAAGCTTTTTCGCCTATTCCACCTGTGAAAATGATTGCGTCGATTCCGTTCATTACTGCCGCGTAAGAACCAATGTATTTGCTGATGCGATAGCATAAAACTTCCATTGCGAGTTTTGCGGACAACTTTGCCGTTTCGTTGCCATGCAAGGCTGTTTCCCAAATTTCTTTCATATTTGATTTGCCGCATATGCCTTTTAAGCCCGATTCGTGATTTAAAAGGAAGTCGACTTGTTCTGCGGTTTTGCCGTTTTTTATTAAATATAGTGGAATTGCAGGATCAATATCGCCGGATCTTGTTCCCATTGGAATGCCTTCAAGTGGTGTAAATCCCATGCTTGTATCAAGTGCTTTTCCGTTTATTGATGCGGTTATGCTGATTCCGTTTCCCATATGACACGAAACGATTTTTGCGTTTTTGTAGCCGTCTTTTTTTAAAGTTTTAAGTGCTTCGTGCGTTACATATTCATGATTTGTGCCGTGAAAGCCATATCTGCGAATTCCTTCTTTTTTATATAAAGAGTAGGGGAGCGCATATAGATAAGCTTTTTCAGGTATTGATGTGTAAAATGCCGTATCAAAAACTGCGATTTGTTTTGCTTTTTTGAATGTCTTTTTGCATGCCAAAATTCCTTCCAGATTTGCGGGATTGTGGAGCGGTGCAAGGCGATATAGCTTGCGAATTTTCTTTATTACAGGCGCGGAAATTAATGTTGGTTTTTTATATTTTTCGCCACCATGAACAACTCTATGCCCGATAAATTTTATTTCGTCGAGATGACGAATTGCTTTTTCTTTTAAAAGCAAGCTTGTTATTGATTTTATGCCTTTGTGATAAGCGTTTTTGCTTGCTGATTCCGGTGGAATTTCAACCAAGCCTTTATATAGGCAAAATAAAGAAGTTGAATCGATCAATTGGAATTTTATTGATGATGATCCGCAGTTTATGACTAGGATTTTCATGTTTTTTATAGCGCCTTACAAGCGTGTTATGTCACATTTATATTGCGGCTCGACAACTTCGCAAGCCGTGAACGCGGCGACATTTACAATATCTGTTACAGAGCAACCTCGTGACAAATCATTAACAGGTTTTTTTAATCCCTGGAGGATTGGTCCGATTGCTTGTGCGCCGGCAAGTCTTTGAACAAGTTTATATGCGATATTTGCCGCTTGTATATCAGGAAAAATCAAAACATTTGCGTTGCCTTTTAGTGGTGAATTTGGGCATTTTTTTTCTGCGACCCATGGGATTAAAGCGGCATCAACTTGAAGTTCGCCATCAATTAACAAATCCGGACGCTTATCTTTCAAAATTGCCGTTGCTTCAGCCATTTTTTGAGTCATTGGATGAACGGTTGATCCTTTTGTTGAAAACGAAAGAAACGCAATGCGCGGATCCATACCAAATCTTTTTGCGGTTTCAGCCGTATCTTCGCCAATTCCCGCTAAATCAAATGAGTTTGGGTCAATTGTGACTGCGCAATCAGCAAATAAAAGCAGGCGTTTTTCCAAAACCATAAAGAAAACTCCAGATACTTTATGAAATTTTTCTTTGGTTTTTATAATTTGAAGAGCCGGTTTTACAGTATCTGCGGTTGAACGATGGCGTGATCCTGAAACCATTCCGTCCGCATCGCCCATTTGGACCGACATAACTCCATAATAATCAAGGTTTTCCATTAGCTCTTCAGCTTCTTGTTCTGTCATTCCTTTGCTTTTTCTGATTTTGTAAAACTCTTTTATATACTTTGCTTTTTGAGCAGTGAGCTTATTAGGGTCGTAGATTTCGATGTTGTCGAAATTTATGTTTAATCCAAGGTCTTTTGATTTTGAAAGAATTTCTTTTTCATTCCCAAGCAAGATTGAATATGCGATTTTTTCTTTTTGAATAATTTCGGTTGCGCGAAGAACGCGCTCTTCGTCGCCTTCAGGAAAAATAATGCGTTTTTTTCGTTTACGTGCTTTTTCTTTAACAATACTGATTAGGTCTGCCATATTTTATATTTTAACAATACGAAGTAAATTTCGCAATAAATTTCCGCCTGTTGTTATGAAAATCATGTATAAAAGTGCGTGAATTATTTCAGTAAATTTCATTGGTTTTGTTTTTATTTCGATTTTTCCTTTTTTGATTGCGTTCGCAATCGATTTCCAATTTTTTTCCGCATCAATTAGTGAATATGTTTTATCAAAATATTTTAATACGTGATTGTCTGAAGTGCCAAGCGTTGGAACGTGATGTTTTTTGGCTAACGATTCAGCCTTTTTGTTATATGAATTGTAAAATTTTGTGTAAAAATATGAGTGTTCGATTGCATCAAAAAGTTCCAAATGTTTTATGATTTTTGGAAAAGTTTTTATAAAAAAATGTCGTGGATAATACATGTGTGGTGCATATACAAGTGATTCCGGATGATTTTTTTTATATTTTTTCAAATCTTTAAATGTATGGACGCTTTCAGCGTTTTTGTTTGCGTTTAAAATTACGATATGACATTTTTCAATTTCTTTTTCAATTCCCGGAATAAGTAATATTCCTTTTTTTCCTGCGTATTTTTTTAATTCGTTATTGAAAACAATTGAATTATGACATGTGAAGGCGAGTACTTCATAGCCAAGAGAATGAGCTTTGTCTATGATTTGTTTTTCAGATGAGGGTATGTAATCTCGCTTGTCCGATTTGCTATGGACATGTAATTGAACTTTGAGGGGCATTTTTATTTATATGGGCCTGTGTTGCCTTTGGCAACGGCCTGTTATTTCGTTAATTCTTTCACGGCATCAACGGCGTTGTTGAGTTTATTCACTTTGTCGTCGACTTTGGCTTTGATTTCTTTAACTTGTTCAATTCTTGCTTCGCCTTCTTTTTTAACGTTTTGGACGCTTGTATAAAGGTTATTTTTCAAGTTTCCGACTTCAGAAAAAATTGCGTTTGGATTCATGATATATTCTTGTCCGTATTTCCAAACAAAGAATAGAACGGTTCCGACTCCAATTATGTATAGTGTTTTTTTAAGCATATTTTAAAGTTTATTAATTGCGTTTGTGAGGCGTGCAATTGATTCTTCTTTTCCAAATGCCCAAATGATCTCAAATGCGCCCGGTGAAAATTGTTCGCCTGTTATTGCTGTACGAATTGGCCATAAAACTTGTCCGTTTGAAAGTTCAAGTTTTTTGATTAGCTCCATGAGTGAACTTTTGATGCTTTCAAGTGAAAAGTCGGATAAATTTTCAAGTGCTAATTTGGCTTCTGGAAGTACTTTTTTGGCAATTTCAAGAGTGACTTTCATTTTTTCGTTTGTAAGAAGCGCGGCGTCGAATTTTTGTTCTGAAAAATAAAATGAAATAAGTTTTTCGGTTTCTGTCGGATTTTGCAGGATTTTTTCTTCAATTGTTATAATTGCGCGTTCGAGGAATTTTTCATCTTTTTTGAAGTTTGGGTTGATGTATTTTTCGGCAATTTCAAGAAGGAGTTTTCCTCGTAATTCAGGCGTTTTTTCAACCTTTTCAATATGCATTTTTTTGCGCCATTGCCAGTTATACCAATCTAGCTTTTCAAGATTAAAAACTGCGCCGGCCTTGTGAACGTGTTCAAGTGAGAATTCTTGAATTAATTCTTCCATCGAATAAATTTCTTTTGTGACGCCTTTGCCCGGATTCCAGCCCAAGAATGCGATGAAATTTATTACAGCTTCTTTTAAATATCCTTTGTTTATATAGTCTTCAACGCTGACATCTCCTTGGCGTTTGCTGAGTTTTGTTTTGTCTGCGTTGAGGAGCAGGGGAATGTGTGCGAAAAGTGGAGCCGTCCATCCAAAAGCTTCATAAAGTAAAATGTGTTTTGGGGTTGATGGAAGCCATTCTTCACCGCGAATAACGTGCGAAATTTCCATCAAATGATCGTCAACAACATTCGCGAGATGATAAGTTGGAAATCCGTCCGATTTTACAAGAACTTGGTCATCAACGGTTTTGCAGTCAAAATAAACATTTCCGCGGATTAAATCTTCAATTTTTATTGTGCGAGAGTGATCTATGTTTTGTCTTATAACAAATGGAATCCCGTCTGCGATATTTTTTTCAATTTCCGTTGGAGTTAGATTCAGGCATTTTTTGTCGTACATCGGCGCAAGATGAGCCGTTTCTTGAGTTTTGCGCATTTCATCAAGCCTTTCGGCTGTGCAGAAGCATTTATATGCGTGTCCGTTTTTTAATAATTCATCAGCGTATTTTTTATAAATATCAAAACGCTCGGATTGGATATATGGACCGAATTTTCCGTTTTTTACAGGGCCTTCGTCATATTCGATTTCCGCCCATTTAAGCGTTTTTAAAAGGTTTTCAACGGCATTTTCAACGATGCGATTTCTATCCGTATCTTCGATGCGTAAAATGAATTGTCCATTATTTTTTTTTGCGAAAAGATAGCTGTATAAAGCCGTTCTAAGGCTTCCTACGTGCAAAAATCCTGTCGGAGATGGGGCAAATCGAGTTCGTATCATGTTTGAATTATAGCCTCGAGTTTAAAAAAAGTCTATTTGCAATGCGAGAAATAAGGGGTTTATAATGATTTCTCGTAAATAATTAAAATTGTATGGATGAACTTTCATGGTCATTGCGAGGAATGAGGGATGAAGAATTTGATGAAATGGATGCCGCTTATTCGGCTATGCATCCCGGAACGGCTGAGTTATTTCGCCTTATAGATGCTTCGCGACGTAGGGTTGCTGTTTTTCATGCATCTGCTCATTTGATTGCAAAAGCTCTTCTTGATAGGGAGGCTATTGGTGGTGATGGTAAGCACAATCAAACATCTTGAGGAAAATCTCGATTTTATGTATATTTAAGGCAATGTAATTTAATTGTTATGAGAAGGCGTTCAAGAGGACGACAAAGTCGTGTTGCTTCGAATAAGCGTGCTTCGAGCTCTAATAGAAAGAGCAATTTTAAATTTGAGGTTGAAACAACCGTGGCGCGTGATGTCAAAGCGGTTATTTATTTTGTTTTGGCCGTTGCTTTGGTTTTGAGTTTGCAAGGTAGATTTGGAATAATTGGCGATGGAATTAATGCTGTTTTTAGGCCAATTTTAGGATGGGGAATTTATGCGATGCCTGTTCTTTTAGGATTGGCTTCATTCATGCTTTTTTTATCTAAAAAAATGCAATTGGGATTTTCAAGACTTTTTGGAGTTAGCTTGATCATGCTTTCCGTTCTCAGTATTTTTCATTTATCAGTTGGAGTTGATGATATATTTATAGTTGGGAAAAACGGTGAATATGGTGGACTTATTGGGTTTGTTACAAACTTTTTATTTAGAGAGGTTTTGCAGATTGGACATTTTGGATCGAGCATTGTTTTTATTTCCATATGTTTAATTGGTGTTTTATTTGCATTTTCGATTCCACTTGCGCAGATTTTAGCCTTGTTTAAGCCGGAAATAAACGTAAGGAGCGTGAATGAGAAAGAGGATCATGAATATAATGAAAAGAGCGATCCTGAAATATTTATTAGAAAAACGCCGATTTCTGAAATTAAACAGGAAGAGATTGAAGAGGATGTTATAAAAATGAACGAAGATGAGGATATGGATGTTGAGGTTGAACTTGAAGAAGATGATATAAAAATTATTGATGGGAGAAGCCAGGGTTCTATAAAAGGCGACGCTCCGGAAAAAGAAGAAGTTCCATTTGAATGGAAGTTTCCGACTTTAGATTTGCTTGCGCCGCCCGCAAAAGCCATTAATTCGGATGAGCATGTTTTGAAAGATAATGCGGAAAAAATAAGAAGAAAGCTTGAACAATTTAATATTGAAGTTACGATGCATGAGATTCACGTTGGACCAACGGTTGTTCAATATACTTTGCGTCCACACGAAGGAGTTAAACTTTCCAAAATTATAGGATTAAAAGATGATTTGGCGCTTGCTTTGGCCGCAAAATCGGTTCGTATTGAAGCTCCGATTCCGGGAAAATCTCTTGTTGGAATTGAGGTTCCAAACGATAAACGTACGACAGTTCATTTGAAGGAAGTTTTGGAAAGCAAGGAATTTCAAGATATTGATTCTGCGCTTCGTATACCTTTTGGACGCGACGTTGCAGGTAAGGCGATTATTGAAGATCTTGGTTCTATGCCACACTTGTTGATTGCAGGTACAACGGGTTCCGGTAAATCGGTTGGGATTAATACGCTTATTTTATCTTTGATATATCAAAATACGCCAAAAGATTTGAGGCTTATTATGGTTGACCCAAAGCGTGTTGAGTTAACTTCTTATAACAATTTGCCATATTTGCTTGCTCCGATTATTACAGAGGCGGAAAAGGCTGTTATTGCGCTTAGATGGGTTGTCGCGGAAATGAATCGCAGATATGTTTTATTTCAACAAACAAAGCATAGAAATATTCTTGATCATAATAAAGATCCAAATACTAAAGAGAGAATGCCAAGAATTGTGATTATTATTGATGAGCTTGCGGAACTTATGATGGCGGCGAAGAATGAAGTTGAGGCTTATATATGTCGCATTGCGCAGCTTGCTCGTGCGGTTGGAATTCATTTGGTTGTTGCGACGCAAAGACCAAGCGTTGATGTTGTTACAGGCTTGATTAAGGCAAATATTCCTGCTCGTGTTGCTTTTGCTGTGCGCGCGGCCGTTGATTCAAAAACAATTTTGGATACCGTTGGCGCGGAAGATTTGCTTGGAAAAGGAGACATGCTTTATCTTGCGCCGGGCATGGATAGACCGTTCCGTGTTCAAGGAATTTACGTTTCTTCAAAGGAAATTGAAGATGTTACGAATTTTGTTAAATTGAATAATCAGATGGAGCCGCAATATGATGATTCCGTTACTGCCCAAGAGCTTGCTGATGAGAAGATTTCAGGATTGCCGGAATCACACTTTGCATCTGAAGATGAGAGCGGAGAATTGAATGATGAGGACTTATACAAGGTTGCTTTGAAGGTTATTGTTGAGCATAAAAAGGCGTCTGCGTCGCTGTTGCAAAGGCGTATGAAGCTTGGATATGCAAGAGCCGCGAGAATTTTGGATGAGCTTGAAGAGTGCGGTTTTATTGGACCGGTTCAGGGTGCAAAGCCAAGAGATATTTATTTTGATAGAATAAATCAAGCGGAATCAGTGCAGAAGGAATTGGATTGAGGAAATGATCAATAATCAAGTATCAATAATCAAATAATTTTCAATTTTCAAATTTTCAATTATTTAAATAAATTTTAATTATATGGTTGATGCATCTAGGTCAAGTACGGATATTGTGGGAAATCCTTTGTATCAAGCTGGACAAACTTTGATTTTAACGAAAATTGCTGGTGATGTTGTTGGAAAAGGATTAGCGGCAGAGCAAGTTGCGCTTACTTCTGATGGATTTATTTCTGAAGGCAAAATTCATTATAATTTTGTTGTTACTTCTGGCGTTCGTCCTGGTACGATAGGCGTGGTATGCGAAGATGATTTAGCTATTCCTGGTTCTCAGGAGGCTATTACTGCCGCCTTGAAAGCGTTTGGCGACGTATTGCATTGCGTAGCCTCTTTATAAGCTAATGATTATGAAAAATATTTTAGTAACAGGTGGGGCGGGATATATTGGGTCGCATGCGGTGCGTGCACTTGTGCGCGCAGGTTATGATGTTTCGATCTTGGATGATTTGTCGCATGGATACGAGGAGTTTATTCCAAAAGGAGTGAAGCTGTTTAAGTTTGATATTTGTCATCCTTTGGACGTGGATGCGGCTTTTGCCGAGAAGCAATTTGATGCGGTTATGCATTTTGCCGGAAGACTTGAAGCGGGGTTTTCTATGGTTCATCCAAATGAATTTTTTTATGTAAATTGCGTTGGTGGGTTTAATTTGCTTGAAGCAATGTGCAGACATGGAATTAATAAAATTATTTTTTCATCTTCTGCGGCGGTTTATGGTGAACCGAAAGTTTTGCCGATTAAAGAAGATTCTGAGTTAAAGCCAATTAATAACTATGGTGTTACAAAGTTGATTTTTGAACAAATGCTCGAAATGTATCGAAAAAGTCATGCGATTTCATATGTGAATTTGCGATATTTTAATGCGGCCGGAGCTGATCCTGAAGGCGGGATTGGCGAGAAGCATAATCCGGAAACGCACTTGATTCCAAATATTTTTAAGGCTGTAAAAGGGGATGGTGATTTTAAACTTTTTGGAACTGATTATCCAACAAAAGATGGGACGTGTGTTCGTGATTATATTCACGTTTCTGATTTGGCGGATGCGCATGTTTTAGCGCTAAATCATCTTGAAAAGCTGGTTGGCGATGGTGCTGATTTAACAAAAAGTTTTTCTGAAGTTTTTAATCTTGGGAATGGAAATGGATATTCGAATAAAGAAGTGATTGATTCGGTTAAGCGAGTTACCGGAAAAGATTTTAAAGTCGTGGAAGAGAGAAGGCGTGAGGGCGATCCGCCGGTTTTGATTGCGGATTCGAGCAAGGCTGAAAAAGTTTTAGGTTGGAAGCAGAAATTTTCAAAAATAGATCAGATTGTTGAGACGGCGTGGAAATTTGAGATTTCGAAATAATTTTTGCACCAATTTACTCCCTCATTTCGTATTAATATACGTGGGACAGTGAGGGGTTATATTAAAAAGGCTACCTTAATCGGTAGTCCTTTTTTATTGCATTAGTTGTCGCCAAGCTTTAATCTTGTTTACATGAACGTTAGGTTAAATATTTGGAAATTGAATGTTGGGTATTTTTTAACAGAATTGATGTTTTTTATACCGATTTGGGTGCCATTTTTGAGTGGGATGGGATTTTCCATGGAAGATATTTTTATTCTTGAGGCTATTTTTGCGGCTGTTATGGTTGTTATGGAAATTCCTTCGGGATATTTTGCGGATATTTACGGAAGGTCTACTTCACTTGCGGTTGGAGCTGTATTTTCTTTTGCCGGGTTTGTTTATTTTGCTTTGTTTGTGGGATTTGTTCCATTTTTAATTGGACAAATTTTACTTGGTATTGGCATGAGTTTTATTTCTGGAGCGCAGGAGGCTTTGATTTACGATTCTTTGATTGAAATGAAAGAAGAGGATAAATATCGAAAAATTCAGGGCAATATGTTTTTTTATTCAAGAATGGCGGCAACAATATCAAATTTTACTGGGTCAATTTTGGCAACAATTTCCATGAGGTTACCTTTTTATGTTGCTGTTGTGCCGTTTTTCTTTTTGATGTTGATAAATTTCACTTTAGTTGAACCAAAAATTCACAAAGCCAAAGTTGAAAAATTGGCTCATTTTAAGGCGATTTTGAAAGAATCTTTTGTGAACAATAAGGCTCTTCGAAGTATTTTGTTTTATGGAGGTTTTTTATTGTCTTTTACCTTGATGACGTTTTGGCTTTATCAAAAATATATGTCGTACATTGATTTGCCGATTTTGTATTATGGCCTTGTTATTGCGGCTGCGAATATTGTTTCCGGTCTTGGGTCAAAATTTGCGAAAGAAATTGAAGATAAAATCGGAGTTGGTTTTTCCCTTATTGCTATTCCAGTCTCATTGATTTTGACGTGGCTTTTATTTTTCCTTTTTAAATCGCAATATATGCTTATTTTTATTGTTATTGCGAGCTTTTTTTGGGGATATTTGCTTGTTGTTGTGCAGAACGTTATTCAGAATCTTGTTGCATCGAATAAGCGTGCGACAGTGCTTTCCATCCGCAGTATGATAACAAGATTATCGTTTGTTATATTTTCGCCGGTTTTGGGGGTGTTAACGGACAAATTTAATGTGAGCGTTGCTTTTTTAGCACCAATAATAATTGTATTTGTTGTTGGTGGAATATTGGTTTTTGCGCTGAAGAGGAATAGAGTTTTTTAAACTATGCCCCGTGACACTTTTTATATTTTTTTCCGCTACCGCATGGGCAAGCGTCGTTTCTGCCGACTTTTGGAAGGCCTGAATTGGAGTTGGACTTGTTGCCGATTCTGACAACTTTTTTCTGGGCATCTTCGCTGATATCTTGATTTAAAGCTGCTTCAATTTGATCTTCGTTTGTGATGAGGTTTTTTTGTTCTTGAGCCTTTATCATGACTTGCTGATGCGCAATTTGGGCAACCGGAATTTTAAAGAGAGTTGTGACTGTTCCTGTCATTGTGCTTCCCATCAATTTATTAAATGTTTCAAATGCCGCGTTTTTATATTCAGTTAGAGGATCTTTTTGGCCATAGCCACTTAAAGAAACGCTTTCACGCAAGCTTGCCATGTCGTCAATGTGTTCCATCCAAAGTGTGTCGATTGTGCGGAGATAAACGCTTCGTTCAATTTCACGCATTATATTTGAATCAGGAAGTACGCTTTCTCTATATTCGTATTCGTTTGTTAGATGCTCGGTTACGACTTCCATAAGACGTTCTTGATCTGCGATTGGTTGAATCATTTCAAGGGTTAGTGGAGTTTTTGCATCAGGAACGAGGTTTTTTATTTCAAGATAGATTTTTTCATAGTCCCATTCGTTAACTTCACGCCCGTTTGTATAATTGCTAACAAGGCCTGATGCAAAGTCTTCAATTAATTTCATTATATCTGTGCGGATATTTGTGCTTTCAAGAATTTTGCGTCTGCGTGCGTAAACAATTTCGCGATGAATATTTATTACGTCGTCGTATTGAACAAGATGCTTTCTGATGTCAAAGTTGTGGCCTTCCACTTTCTTTTGAGCGCTTTCGATTGCGGAACTTATCATGCGATTTTCAATCGGCATGTCATCCGGAATTTTTAAAATATCCATCATGCGTTTGACGCGATCTGATCCGAATAAGCGCATTAAATCATCTTCCATGGAAACGAAAAATTGGCTTTCTCCCGGATCTCCTTGACGACCGGAGCGACCACGGAGCTGATTATCGATGCGGCGTGATTCGTGACGTTCTGTGCCGATTATGCAAAGTCCACCAAAGTTTTTTACGATTTCTTCAAGTTTGATATCCGTTCCACGACCTGCCATGTTTGTGGCTATTGTTACGGCTTTTTCTTGACCCGCGTCTTTGATTATTTCAGCTTCTTTTTCATGATATTTTGCGTTTAAAACTTTATGTTGAACGCCGGCTTGTTTTAACATTTCACTTAAAACTTCTGATTTTTCAACGGAAATTGTGCCTACGAGAACGGGTTGGCCTTTTTCGTTTAATTCTTTGATTCTTTTTACAACAGCCTGGAATTTGCCGAGTTGATTTTTATAAATTGCATCAGCGCGATCTTTCCTTATCATTTGCTTGTTTGTTGGAATAACCATTGTATCTAAGCCGTAAATTTCAAGGAATTCTTCAGCTTCAGTTGACGCCGTACCTGTCATACCTGCGAGTTTTTTGAATAGGCGGAAATAGTTTTGGAATGAAATTGTTGCGAGAGTTTTGCTTTCACGTTTTACTTCAACATTTTCTTTTGCTTCAATGGCTTGATGCAGGCCTTCCGAATATCTTCTTCCTTGCATTAGGCGACCCGTAAATTCATCAACAATTAAAATTTCGCCATCTTTAATAACATAATCGACGTCTTTTTTGTAGCACGCTTTAGCCTTTAAAGCTTGTTCGATGTGATGAACTTCTGAAAAGCCCATGTCTGTATAAATGTTTTCAACTCCAAGAAAGCCTTCCATTCGCGCGATTCCGGCTTCTGTTAAAACCGCGGTTTTTAATTTTTCATCAATAAGATAATCTTCGTCCGGTCGAAGTTGTCCGACAAGACGTGAATATTTCATGTATTTATCCGTTGATTCTGCGGCTGCGGCGGAAATAATGAGTGGAGTTCGAGCTTCATCAATCAAGATGGAATCAACTTCATCAACGATTGCATAATAAAGATTTTTTTGAACAACATTATCCATGGTTGTTGCCATGTTGTCCCTGAGGTAATCAAAGCCAAATTCATTGTTTGTGCCGTAGACGATATTGCGTGCATAATTCTCGCGTTTTTCTTCTTCGGTTTGGCCATGATGAGTTGTTCCAACTGTAAGACCTAAAGTGTTATAAACTTGACCCATCCATTCGGCATCGCGTTTTGCGAGGTATTCGTTTACTGTAACGATAAAAACAGTGTCTTTTAATGCGTTTAAATATGCGGGAGCTACACAAACGAGTGTTTTTCCTTCACCGGTTTTCATTTCTGAGATTTTGCCATGATGGAGCGTTATTCCACCAAGAAGTTGAACGTCAAATGGAACCATGTCCCAAGTCATTTCATTTCCGCGCATTGTCCATTTTTTGCCAACACAAGTTCGGCATGCATATTTTACAAGAGCAAATGCTTCCGGTAATAAATCGTCCAGCGTTTCTTTGCCGGTTGCGAGGCGTTGTCTGAACTCATCTGTTTTGCGTGGAATATCTTCAGATTTGAGATTTTTTTGGTAATCTTCTTCAATCAAATTTATTTTGCGAACAGTTGGCCAAAGCTTGTTTATTTCTTTTTTATTTCGGTCGCCAAGTAAAAAATTTATAACTCGTTGAATCATGTTCTAAGTATACGGTTACGATTTCTGATATGCAAATGTAATACCATAGCTTGCACTAGCCGTTTTTTCAGATACGTTCGATTTGCCCAGCGTGCAAATCTTCACTAGCGTTCAGCTTGTGTTCTTTTGCTTCGCAAAAACCGTGCCCACACAAGCTTCACGACTATCTTCAAAAACGTCCAGCGCAAGCCTTTGATTGATCTCATTTGTCTATTGTTGTCACTCCTCGTATCCTTTAAAGAGCGCGAAGATTGTTTTGAAGAATATTTTTATGTCGAGCCAAATTGCCCAGTTTTGGATGTAATAGGTATCGAGCTTGATTTCTGTGTCAAAATCAAGGTTACTTCTGCCTTGTGATTGCGAAATTCCGGTCACGCCGGGTTTGATTGTTAAAACAAATTTATCTGATTCGCGATATTTTTCAACCTCTTCCGGAAGATGTGGGCGTGGACCAACAAGGCTCATGTTCCCTGCTAAAACGTTAAATAATTGCGGCAGTTCATCAATGCTTGTTTTGCGAAGAAATCTACCAAGCTTTGTCACGCGCGGGTCATTTTTTATTTTAACAAGAGGGGAGTTTTTTCGAATGTTTAAATGTGCGAGTTCTGTGTATCTCAAGCCATCTGTGTTTGGTTTCATTGTGCGGAATTTGAAGAATCTGAATTTTTTTCCATATTGTCCGATGCGCATAACAGGGGAGCCGTCGTCTTTTTTCGAGAAGAGAATTGGGCCTTTTGATGTGCATTTTATTAAAATTGCGGTAACCAACATGATTGGTGAAGCGATAATTAACATCATGAATGAGCCAAAAATGTCCAATGCTCTTTTTATGACGCGACCCCAGCCTTCAAGTGGAGTTGATTTCATTGTGAGGATTGGAATGCTTTTTATTTCACTTATATCTATATTGATTTGCTGAACTTCGACAAGGTCCGGAATAAATTTATAGATTATGTGATTTTCGCGGCAAATCTGGAAAATATCACGTTTATGCAGACTTGATTTGCTTTGAATTATTTCATCTATTTTTGCGCGTTTTATGAATTTCTTTAGATCTTCAATTGATGTGATCGTTTGTTCCGGTTGAATTAAATGGTATTCATTTCGTGCGAACAATTCTTTTTTGACTATATTTGCGATATCCGTTTCACCAAGAATAAGGACTTTCGTTTTTCCTATGCCATAATGTAGGCATGATTTTTGAATTATTTTTATTAAAATTCTTCCAAAAGTAACAAAGATTATTGTTAAAAGCCAGCTATATCCAAGCGCAAGGCGTGAGAACGGAAATTCTCTTATTATGAAAAAATAAGCGATTATAAGCGCCATCCAAACCGTTGTTGCAAGTAAAATTTTGCCAATTTCTTTCCATATCGAAGCTGTGATTTTCATTGCGTACATGCGGTTGAACGCAAAAATGGCGATAAGGATAATTGCCAGAATAGTGCTGAATTCGATATATTCATGCCATGGTTGGAATACATCTAGAGTGAATGGCGTGTGAAAGCCCGGGATTGGATCTTCAATTGCGCGTAATCGATATGCAAAAACCGCGGCGAGCATAATTGCCGCCATATCAACCGGAATTTTTAGAAGTCCAAAAACAATCTCACTTTTCTTCATGAGATCATTATAGCAATATTTTTTTAATTGCGAAGGTTCTTTAATAAGCCGAGTTTTGTGCGCCGATTATAAAAAGGCGTCATGATCATCTATCTTGTTTGCACATTACTGCGCAACGTCTTGCGGTGGGAAGATGCGAGTTTCGGAAACGAACTTAAAATGCGATAAAGCTTTGCTATCGCTCGAATCTTTCCAGCCCACCTTGCACTACATAAGGTTTGCCGTACCCTTCGGTTGCCCGAAGATCTCCGCTTAAGCGGACTTTTCACCTTTCACCGAGCAGTCGGGCCGAAACCCTGTGCGCGGCTAGTATTGTCTCTGTGGTACTTTCTCTATCTGCGGTTTTGTTTGATTGGAACGCAGACGACGGGTGTTACCCGTTATATTTTTCCGATAGTGCTCGGACTTTCCTCATGCTTGTAATAAAACAGGCACGCGATCATGTAAAAGAACCTTCGCGTATTTATAATATAACAAATCGCAAAAAAAGCAAGGGCCTGTAATGGTTCAATACCTTTGCATCACCCTTGTAGAATATGGACATGCCATACACAACAAATCCAAACATCCCTCGCTTGCGTTTGCGGGCGGCTAAATTAGTGCTTGAAAAAGGATGGAGCACACGTCAGGTAGCCAGATATACGGGTTTTAATCAAAGCACAATCGTCAGATGGTCTAATTTAGCCAGAAAAAGCTATTTTAGACTTAGCATT